>Ga0194062_1000078_pt1 | contig 38054 bp, 44 predicted proteins | sample SepL2225m_MetaG_FD_155481 | JGI IMG/M metagenome (GOLD analysis project Ga0194062, IMG submission 155481) | Anoxic zone freshwater microbial communities from boreal shield lake in IISD Experimental Lakes Area, Ontario, Canada - Sep2016-L224-25m | ecosystem: Environmental > Aquatic > Freshwater >... | reverse complement strand
GCTTTCCCCCCGATCCCCTGCTGCTGAGCCTCTCGCTCATCTCCGGCAGCCTGCTGGCCGGCGGCCTGTTCCTCCTGCTCGACGTCCAACAACCCCTCCAACAGCTGGAGAAAGCCCTTGCACGGGTGGGGATCGACCACCAGCCACCGCCCCTGCCCCAGAGCGGGGCCTGGGAGGTGCGCCGCCTGGCCCAACACTTCAACGCCATGCTCGAGCGCCTCGACCAGAGCGAGCAGGAACGGTCGACCATGCTCGCCGGCATCGCCCACGACCTCAAGACCCCCCTCACCCGTCTGCGGTTGCGGCTGTCGGTGGGGGGGGAAGCCCTCGATCTGCAGGGGCGCCGCAAGGCGGAGGCGGATCTGGATTCCCTGGAGCGCATCACCCGCCAGTTCCTGCTCTTCGCCGGCGGGGGCAGCGGCGAGGTGGCCGTGGATCTCCCCCTCGATGAACTGTTGGCGGAGCTGGCGGCCCAGTACGACGATCCCCCCCTGGCCCTGAGCCTCACCCCCCTGAGGGCCACGGTGCAGCCCACGGCCATCAGCCGGGCAGTGGCAAACCTGGTGGACAACGCCTTCAGCTACGGCAGAGCGCCGGTGCGCCTGAAGCTGGTGGCCACGGCGGCGGAAGGCTTCGAGATCCAGATCTGGGACCAGGGGGCAGGCATCCCCGTATCCCAGCGCGAGCAGGCCCTGATGCCCTTCCAGCGCCTGGACCAGGCCCGGGGGGGCCAGGGACACTGCGGGCTGGGGCTGGCCATCGCCTCCCGGGTGGCCCATACCCATGGCGGCCGCCTCAGCTTCCGGCAGGGTGATGAACTGGAGGGGGGAGGCTTCTGCGTCAGCCTCAGCGGCCGCCGCTGGCTGCCGGAGCCCTTCCCATTCGCTGACGGACGATCTTGAGAGATCCCAAGCTCCTGGGCCCGATCCGCCCAGGATCTGCCATCAAGGAAGCAGCGAGATGAACCGCCATGGGGAAAAAGCACAAGATCCTCCCAACGGTCGAGCCGGGTCCGGGGCTAGCCGCCAGCGGCAAGGTCAAGGGGCACAAGGAGACAAAGGACAAGGTCAAGGGAAAAGGCAAAGCCCTCAGCACCAGCGGGGCGCCCGCTCCCCTGCCCCGGATGGGCAAGTTCACGGACCGCTACTACCCCTCCTCCCAGCTGGACGATCTGGCGAGCACTGGCGGCCCCGAAACCAGCAACGGCAAACTCGACCGCAAGTACTACGAGAAGGAACTCAGCCGGCTCCAGGAGGAGTTGGTGAAAATGCAGTACTGGATCAAGTCCACCGGCTTCCGGCTGATGGTGTTGTTCGAGGGGCGCGATGCGGCCGGCAAGGGGGGCACGATCAAGCGCATCACCGAACCGCTCAACCCCCGCGGCTGCCAGGTGGTGGCCCTCGGCACACCGTCCGATCAGCAGCGCAGCCAGTGGTACTTCCAGCGCTACGTGGAGAACTTCCCCTCGGCGGGCGAGATCGTGATCTTCGATCGCAGCTGGTACAACCGCGCCGGCGTGGAGAGGGTGATGGGCTTCTGCTCCGAGGCCCAGGTGAACGAGTTCCTCTTCTCCTGCCCCGAGTTCGAGCGCATGCTGGTGCGCTCGGGCATCGTCCTGCTCAAATACTGGTTCTCGGTCAGCGATGAGGAGCAGGAGGCCCGCTTCCGCGGCCGCATCGAGGACCCAACACGCCGCTGGAAACTGAGTCCCATGGACCTGGAATCCCGGGACCGCTGGGTGGACTTCTCAAAGGCCAAGGACGCCATGTTCGCCCACACCAACATCCCCGAAGCCCCCTGGTTCACGGTGGAGGCGGACGACAAACGGCGTGCACGGCTGAACTGCATCCGCCACCTGCTCACCAAGATTCCCTACGAGGACATGACGCCGCCGGCGATCGAGTTGCCGCCGCGCAAGAGTGCCGAGGGGTACCAACGCCCCCCCATGAACGAGCAGTTCTTCGTTCCCAACGCCTACCCCTGATCGCCATGGTCCACCCCAGCGATGAAGGCCGCGAGGAGGTGCCCCTGCCAGCAACGGCGCCGTTGCTGGGACCCGATGGGACCCTGATCTACACCACCAGTGACGGCCGCCAGGTGATCGTCTGCGATGACCCCTCCCTGGCCGGTACCCCCGAACTTGTGGAGGCATTTCAAGCCCTGCGCGCCGGCGCCCCCGAACTGGAGGTGGCCCGTCAGGCGGTTGAGGAGTGGCTCAGGGTTGTGGCCCGCTTCGGCCTCTCCCGGGACCTCTCCCTACGGCTGCTGATGGCGCATCTGCGCCTACGCGACGATGGATCCTCCGGGGACGGTGACAGCGATGGCTGAGGGAGAGGGCCAGCGACGGCGAGTGGATGGGCGCCTGGTGGTGAAGGTGGTCTTCGGGCTGCTGGTGGCGGCGTTCGTGTGGTCGCCGTTCATCGCCATGGTGGTGAAGATGCAGAGCCGCAACCCCATGGACGCTCCGGCACCGGTGCCCCCCTCCAACCTCAACAGCCCGCCGGCCCCTTCTAACCGTTGAGTCGCTCAAACCACAACCCCGCCAGCTGCCAGGAGGACCAGAGGAAGATCAGAAAAATGACCCAGTTCAGCCAGGGGGGCCGCTGTTCGTTGTCGAATCCCATCCCAACCGCAACCCTGGAGTGGCAGCCTAAATCGTGCGGGCCAGCTGAACCAGCAGCGAGAGATTGAGGCCCACGATCACGGTGGCACAGGCCCAGCCCACCCCCTGCAGCCAACGGGGTGCGGTGAGATCGCCCATGATCCGGCCCTTGCCGCAGAGCCACACCAGGGGGATGACGGCGAAGGGCAACTGGAGACTCAGCACCACCTGGCTGAGCACCAGCAACCCTGCGGTGGCCTGGTCCCCCACCCAGATCACGGTGGCCAAGGCGGGCACCAGGGCAAGGCCGCGGGTGATCAGGCGCCGCTGCCAGTCGGGGATCTGCAGATCCAGGAACCCCTCCATCACCACCTGGCCGGCCATCGTGGCGGTGAGGGTGGAGCTCTGGCCCGCCGCCAGCAGGGCAACGCCGAAGAGCACGCTGGCCAGGGAGGTGCCCAACAGAGGACTGAGCAGCCGGTAGGCCTCACTCAGGTCGGTGACCGGAGGCAGGCCTTGGCGGTGGAAGGTGCCGGCCGCCAGGATCAGAATCGAGGCGTTGACCAGGAAGGCGAAGCTGAGGGCGATGAGCGAATCGAGGTTGAAATAGCGCAGGGCCCGATGGCGGGCCTCGGGATGCACCGGCCATTGGCGGGACTTCACCAGGGAGGAATGCAGGTAGAGGTTGTGGGGCATGACCGTGGCCCCAAGGATCCCCGCCGCCAGATAGAGCTGGGATCCGTCCCGCAGGCTCTCCGGCCTGGGAAGGAAGCCACGGGCCACATCGGGCCAATGGGGCTGGAGCAGAAACAGCTCCACCGCAAAGCAGGCCCCCACCAGGGCCACCAGGGCGATCACGAGCGCCTCCAGCCTCCGCACCCCGAACTGCTGCAGGCCCAGCAGCAGCAAGGTATCGGCGACGGTCAGCACCACACCCCAGACCAGGGGCAAACCGAAGAGCAGGTGGAGGGCGATGGCGGTGCCCACCAGTTCCGCGAGATCGCAGGCCACGATCGCCACCTCGGCCAACAACCAGAGGGGCAGGCGGGCGCGCCCGTCAATGTGGCGGCGGCAGGCCTGGGCCAGATCAAGGCCCGTGGCGATGCCCAGTCGGCAGCACAGCGACTGCAGCACCATCGCCATGACGCTGGAGAGCGCCACCACCCAGAGAAGCGTGTAGCCAAAGGTGGAGCCAGCGGCCAGGTCCGTGGCCCAGTTGCCCGGATCCATGTAGCCAACGGCCACCAGGTAGGCCGGCCCCAGCACCCGCAGGAACGTCTGCAGCGGCGGCGCTCCGGCGGGAATGGACACCCGGGGTGGGGTCGACTCTTTCAACGGCCGCGCAACTCCACCTCTTCGGAAAACCTAGGCGGGTGCTGGCGCCGTCGTGTCCGTTCACACCTCAACGGCCACGGGCCTGCGCCAAAGTGATGGGGTGGTCGGGAGTACCGATGGCGTCGCCGCTGAACATCGGCATCGTCGGTGCCGGCACCGCCGGGCTCTATCTGGCCGTGCTGCTGCAGCGGGCCGGGCACCGGGTGCGCCTGTTTGAGAAGGCGCCCAGCGCCCGCACGGCCGGCTGCGGCCTTCTGCTGGTGAAGGCGGGGGTGGAAGCAATCGCGGCCGGCGGTGTGGACGGCCTGCTGGCGGCCCTGCTGGCGGGGGGGCTGCCCGTGAATCGCTATGTGTTCCGCAACCTCAAGGGGGGCGAGATCGAACGCCATCCGGTGGAGCGCGCAGCAGGTGAGTTGCCGGCGCTGCTGATCCACCGCAGCGCCGTTCTGGAGGCGCTCTGGCAACACTTCGATGGCGCCGACTTCCAACCCGCCGCCGAACTGGTGAACCTGGAGCAGACCCCTGACGGGGTGGAGGCCCATTTCGCGGATGGCGGCCACTGGCGGGGGGATCTGCTGGTGGGGGCCGATGGTCTCCATTCGGCCCTCGGGCCACGGCTGCTGAGCGAGCGAAGGCTCAACTACCTCGGCGACAGGGTCTGGCGGGGGGTGGTGGTGGACGAGGGCTTCTGCACCGACGCGGAGTTCTTCGTCTACGTGCGCGGCCGCGGCATCTACGCCAACTTCTTCGATCTGGGCCCGGGCGCCGATGGCCGCTGCCGCACCCATTGGGGGTTCTTCAACGAGGAGCCCCTGCCGACGGAGCGGCAGGAGCGCTACAGGAGGCTGGCGGAAGCGATCCCGCCCGAAGCCCTGGCCAAGCTGCCGGCCGATGCGGCCGCCGTCATCGCCGCCACGCCGCCAGAGGCCGTGGTGACCGGCTACACCCATGACATCGACCCCCTGCCGCGGCTGGTGGAGGGCCGGGTGGCCCTGATCGGCGATGCGGCCCACGCCATGAGTGCCTCCCAGGCCCGCGGCATGACCGCCGGTTTCGAGGATGCCGAGGCCCTGGCCCGGCACCTGGCGGCCGCCGGGGGCGATGTGCGGACGGCCCTGCTGGCCTACGACCAGGAGCGACTGCCCGTGGTGCACCGCTACCAGAACACCAGCCGCGAGATCAGCAACCGCACCGGCCGCAGCAGCCCCGGCCGGCCCCGGGCGGCGGCCCGTTGATACGGGCGGGGCACTGGTAAGGGGTCCCCCAAGCCCCTGCCATGCTCCGCTCCGCCGTCTTTTCGTTTCTCGGCTTTCCCGGCTGGGGACCGGTGCACCTGGTGGTGCCGCAGCAGGGCGCTCCGGCGGCCACCGCGGCGTTGCTGGAGCGGGCCCGGCGCCAGGCCACCGCGGCAGGTGCGCCGGCATCGGCACTGCTCACCCACCTGCTGCGCCAGGAGCGGCGGGCCGATCCGCTGGTGGCCCCCCAGAGCTGTGAGCTGGCCGACTATCGCTACCTGGTGGTGCACCGGCTTGGGGGGCGCTGGGCCCTGCGGATCACCGCCTGGAGGCGCTGCGGGGAACCACCCACCTGGGAGCGGCGCTGGGGGCCGATGGATCTGGACCGTTTCATTGAACGGTTCCGGCCCCTGCACGGGTATGCCAGCGCCATCGGAGCGGCGACGGGCCCCAAGGCCAGCGAGATCCTTAAGCCGTGATCTCCTGGGCCTTGGCCCGACGCAGGTCATGGAGGCCTTCCAGCTGGTTGTAGATCGCCACCAGCTGCAGGCGGATGTGGTCGGTGTTCTCCAGCCGGGCCAGGTTCATCAGTGCCGCCTCGATCTGCTCCTTGGACTCGATCAGCAGACGACACTCCTTCGTACCGGGTTCGTAGCCCATGGTGTGCCTGGATGGAGATGCCATCCAAACGCCAAAGGGCCGGCCCTTCTGTCGGATTCGCTGCGGTTTGAAACGAACGTTTGCCCCCCACGCCCTCCGCTGGCGCTCAGGGCTCCTCGCCGGAGTCTCCTTGACGGGCGGACAGATCCCAGGGCCGCTCGATCCCCCCCTTGACGCTCCAAACCCCGCGCCGGGCCTCGCGGGCCTGGGCCTCACTGCGGGCGTAGTGAAGATCGGCGCATTGGCCCAGGTAGCCGTCAAAGGCGAACAGGGCCCCCTGACGCAGCAGCGACGGCGCCACATCGCGGCCGTTGTGACGCACCACCCCCACCAGACGACCAAACACATCCCTGGCCCGCAGGCCGATCTCCACGGGGCCCCCGAGGGGCAGCAGGCGCTGGAGGGCCTGGCTCGCCTGCCAGGCCCAGGGGTCCTGACTGGACCGGGGGGCCTGCACGCAGGCCAGCCGCACCCTTCGCTCCTCGGTGCCGATGCGCACCCTCAGCACCTGGCCGTTCTCCACCTTCAGCACCGTGGCCTGGTAGGTCACGGGCCGCTCGCTGGGCGGGACGTCGGCCGATCGGGCGCCCGCCGGCAGCAGGACCAGGGGGAGGAGCAGCGCGGCGAACCACCGCCGCCTCGGCGGCCGAGCCATCGGGTCCAGAACGATCGGCGCCTGGATCGGGGAGCCGTGGAGCAAACGGTCCGCATGGGAACGGGGCTGGTGCACGGAACCTCGGCAGCACGGCGAAGGTTAGAAGGAGACCCTTATCGAGATCGAAGCCCTCAAAGGGGATCACCATCGATCCACAGGGTCACGGTGGATCGGGTCTGGGGAGTGAGTTTCCGCCAGACGGCCTGCGAGCGGATTCCTCGGACGACACCGCACGATCAGGAAAACCGAGCAAGCCAATGGGGATGTGGCTTGCTGCCGCCCTCTGGCCATCGGGCGAGGGATCGTTGCCTGCGTCATTGACCCATCAGCAACAGATAGAAACACCTCGCAGGCTCCCCAATGCCGCGAATCTGCAGCATTGGGACCACTTCACCCCAGCCCAAGCGACTAAATTAGATATAGACATGACTGGAGAAAGTATGCTCACTGGATCTGAACTTCTTGCCACGGTAAAGGAGTTGGCCGACGCCAGCAAAACCGATTTGGTGCGCGCAGCCGGTTACGTCACCCGGCTCAAGGATGGCAGTGAACGCTTGAACTTCACCGCCTTCTACGAAGCACTGCTGGACGCCAAGGGCGTCAACTTCAAGAGCGTCCGTGGATCCCAAGGCCGCCACAAGCGCAGGCTCACCTATCACACAAAAGTGCAGTTCAATGGCAACTTGATGGTGGGCAAGGCCTACACAGCCATGCTCAGCTTGGAGCCGGGCGATGATTTTGAAATCAAGCTGGCCAAGAATCAGATTCGCCTGGTCCCCCTGGGTTCAACGGACGAGGACGACTGAGTCCACCCACCCTGTGGATCAGCGGCGCTTGGGGTTCAGGCTGAACGGCACCCAACCGGGGCAACGGTGGCAGGATGGGGTCAACAAAAGGGGTCTTGGCCGATGAAACGCAGTGCAGCGGTGCTCGCCTCGGTGGCAGCGGCCTCCTCGGTGCTCCTGAGCTCCCTTCCCGCCCAGGCCCACGGTGGCGTCCACGGCGGCGTGCTGGCCGGCCTGGGCCACCCCCTGCTTGGCCTGGATCACCTATTCCTGTTGATCTCCGTGGGGGCCGCTGCTTCGTCCCTCTCCCCCTGGCTGCTGGCCTGGGCCCTGGGGGGTGCCGTCGCGGGCGCCCTTCTCGGTACCGCCGGTGTGATGCTCCCCGCCGCAGAGGTGTTGGCGGCCCTTGCCATCTCCTCGGTGGGTCTGTTGATCCTGGCCAGCCGTCGCCTCCTGGATCCCACCAGCTCCTGGATCGGACCGATCCTTGCTGCCGCGGTGGGAACCCATGGCCTGCTCCATGGCCACGAATCACCCCAAGACGGCACCCATCTGCTCTGGTGGGGCGGCGCGCTGGTCTCGGCCCTGCTGGTGAGCGGCAGCAGCTACCTGCTGCTGCGAAAGCTGTCGGTTTCCTCGACCCGCTGGGTCGCCATGGGGCTGATCGCCGCAGGCGCCCTGCTGGCCTTTGGCTCCCTGGGCCTGCTGGGGGGCGCCGGGGGCGCCTGAGCTCCAGCCCTTCGGGCTGAGTTAGTTCTTGCTGGCTTCGCCGTTGGTATTGCTGCTTTGCTGATGGCCGTGCAAATGCTTCTCGCAGGCGAGGGCCGATCCGGCCGACAGGGAAGCCAGCGCCACCAAAGCAAGACTGAGCAAAGCGCGCATGGCTGAATTTCTGGACGAATGTCCAGCAAGTATGGCCCGATCCAACCTCGGCAGGATCGGGGAAGAGGAGGCTGTGCTGGGCTGCTGACCAACGGGGCTGGTGGTGAACACCTCTGGCCTCAAGCCGTGAAGGAGGCCACCCCAGGGGCGTGGTCCCGTTCACCGGCCAACCCCAGCGAACGCTCCAGGGCGGCCAGCACCACGTCCGCGACCCGCTTGACGCGGTAGCGGCAGGCTTGGGTTTCGGCGCAGGCAAAGGTGCCGTGCTCCCAGTACTTGTTGCTGCCGGCACCGCCGCCGCAGAGGCCGAAGTAATCGCAGCTGCTGCGGCACATCTCCACCCCTGCTGCCATGTCCCGCTGCATGCGCTGGAAGGCGGGAGTGGTGATGACGGATTCCAGCGAATCGGTGAGCACGTGGCCAAGCACGAACGTGCCGTAGGTGTCGGTCTGCACGGCCAGCAGTTCGGGATCGAAGGTGGAGAAGTTGCCCCGGTGGTCCACATTCACAATCACGAACGGGTTGTTCAGGTCCGTGCGACACAGGCGCTCATCACTGCAGGCCAGGGACGCGGTGATCTCGAACTCCCGCAGCCGCAGGGGCTGGTCCGCCCCTTCGTTCAGCTCCCAGATCCGTTCCAGGAAGGCCCCGTAGCGCGCCTCGCTGCCGCTGCGGCTGAGGCTCGACTCCCGGTTGCTGCCCTCGGTCTCCTCCATGTTGAAGCCCACGTCCTGGAGGCCGTGCTCCTGGAAGAACGAAAAAATGGCGTCGGCGTGGTCAAGGGAATCGTCGGTGAGCACGGCGATCACGCTGCAGGGGATGCCGTTGCGACGAAGGACGTCGATGCCCCGCATGGTGGCGGCATGGGTGCCCAGGCCCTTGCGGGTGACGCGGTGGGCATCGTGGAGGAAGGCGGGGCCATCAAGGCTGACGCCCACGGCGATGTCGTTGCGCAGGAAGCAGTCGCACCAGCGCTGGTCAATCAGGGTGCCGTTGGTCTGCAGGCTCTGGTGGATCGTCAGCGGACCTCCCCGGTGGCGGGCTTCGGCGGCGCGGATGCGGGCGGTGGCCTGGTCGTAGAAGTCGATCGGCATGGCCATCGGCTCACCGGCGTGCCAGAGCACGGTGAAATCCCCATCCACGAAAGGACTCTCCAGCACACGATCCAGGATCGGATCGAGCAGAAGATCGAGGTCGAGCCGGCTGCGGTTGCCGCGATCGCCGAGATAGCAGTAATCGCAGTCGAGGTTGCAGTAGGGGGTGGGCTGGATGACCACCAGGCGCACGGGGCCGAACGCGGAACGGTCCGGCATCCCCCTACCAGTTGCGGAAAACACCGCCCCGCACCGGACCATTGACGAAGCCGCCGCCATTGCGCGCGTTCACAAAGCCGCCGCCCCCATTGACGAAGCCCACACCACCCCCGCCGTAGTAGGGGTGAACGTTGCCAAAGCCGCCACGGGCGCCGTTGACGAACCCGCCGCCGCCGACCCTGTTGGCGAAGCCGTAGGAGAGCAGGGTGCCCTCTCCCCCGCCCTGTTGGGGAGCCGTCAGCCCCTGGCGTTCACGGAAAGCGGCGGCGATGCGGCCCATGCGCCCTTCGATCGAGGCAGCCAGGGGAGACGTGGTGGTGGCAACGGCGGTGGCACCGGCGGGCTGGGCGGCCAAGGCCGAGAGGGCCAGGAGGAAGCCCAGCAGGGCCGTGCGGGAAGAGAAGGTCACGGGTCTACGGCTACTTCGAAGGGGCTGGTTCGGCGGGGATGAGGATCTGCTCACGGGTGAGCAGCACGGTGCTGAAGTAGTCCTTGATCAGCTCGGGGGGCAACTGGAGCAGGCTCTTGGGTCCCAACCACTGGCTCACAGTATCGGTGGCCGAGGGATTGCCGTTGATGTAGCCCTGCAGCAATTTGGCGATCGCCAGATTGGCCAGGTTGGAGAACGTGGAGTTGTTTTCCGGCAGGATGCAACCCACCGCGTAGCGCACAAAGGGCTGCTGCGGCACCAGTTCGAAGCCCTGGGCGCCTGAACGGCGCAGGGTGGTGGCCAGCAGGATCGAATCGCCCGCCAGGCCATCCAACTTGCCCGCCTGCAGGGCCGCAAAGCCCTGGGGAATTCCAGCCACGGGCACGGCCACCGCCTTCGGCTGCACATTCTTGACGGCGGCTTCGCCCAGGGAGCCCGAAATCGCGCCGATGCGGCGACCGGCCAGGGATTCCGGGCTGCCGCTCAGCTGCCCGCTGCGGCTGAGCACCCTGATTCCGGAGAGGCTGAAGGGAAGGGTGAAGTCCACGAACATCTCCCGCTCCCAGGTGAACTGGGCGCCGCAGGCCAGGTCCACCTCACCGCGGCTCACCTGCGAGAACAGCTGGGAAGAGTCGGTGCTGGGTTGAAACAAGATCTTGACGGGACGGCCCAGGTAGGCGCCCACCTCCGCCGCAATCCGGTTGGCCACGTCGATGGACAGGCCCACCACCTCCTGCTTGTCATCAAGGAAGGAGTAGGGGGCGGCATCGGTGCGCCCCCCCAGGGTGATCACCCCCGTGCGGGCCGCCCGTTCCACCACCGTTTCGGCGCGGGCGGCGACGGGTTGGAGACCCATCCCCAGCAGAGCCGCCAGGGCCACCGTGCAAAGGGCTGAGCGCCGCGCGGGACGTTTGACAGGAACCACGGAATCGCTGTTGCTTTCGCCCATGAGTTTGCCGCTTGCACCGCGGCGACCCTGGTCTGATCGGCATTTCTTAATGGCAATGCCGGACGGAGTCGGAACCGGCAGCGTCTTAGGTTTCGCCCATGCTTCGGTAATTGGGAGTAACAGCCTTGACCATCAAGATCGGCATCAATGGTTTTGGTCGCATCGGCCGGCTGGTTTTCCGCAGGTCGGTGGAACTCGAGGGAATCGAGGTGGTGGGCATCAATGACCTGATCGATGCCGACTACATCGCCTATCTGCTGCTGCATGACTCCACCCACGGGCGCTTCAAGGGGGAGGTGGCGGTTGAGGACGGGCAGCTGGTGGTCAACGGCCGCCGCATCCGCCTCACCGCGGAGCGGGATCCCAGCCAGCTGAACTGGGGCGCGATCGGCGCGGACTACGTGCTCGAAGCCACGGGCCTGTTCCTCAGCGACGACAAGGCCCGGGCCCACATCACCGCCGGGGCCAAGCGCGTGGTGATGTCCGCCCCCTCCAAGGACGACACGCCGATGTTCGTGGTCGGTGTGAACCACACCACCTATGCCGGCCAGGACATTGTCTCCAACGCCTCCTGCACCACCAACTGCCTGGCGCCGATCGCAAGGTGCTGAACGACAACTTCGGCATCCGTGATGGGCTGATGACCACGGTGCATGCCACCACGGCCACCCAGAAGACCGTCGACGGTCCCTCGGTGAAGGACTGGCGCGGCGGCAGGGGTGCCGCGCAGAACATCATTCCCTCCTCCACCGGAGCAGCCCGGGCGGTGGGCAAGGTCATCCCCGAGCTCAACGGCAAGCTCACCGGCATGGCCTTCCGCGTGCCCACCCCCACCGTCTCGGTGGTGGACCTCACCGTGAACCTGGAGCGGCCCACCAGCTACGAGCAAATCAAGGCGGCGATGAAGGCCGCTTCAGAAGGCCCGATGAAGGGGGTGCTGGGCTACACGGAAGACGATGTGGTCTCCACCGATTTCCTCGGTGATGCGCGCACCTCGGTGTTCGATGCCGGCGCCGGCATCTCGCTGTCGGAGACCTTCGTCAAGGTGGTGGCCTGGTACGACAACGAGTGGGGCTATTCCTGCAAGTGCCTGGAGCTGATCCAGCACATGGCGACCCACCCCTGAGCTGGGGGCCCAGGGCAGCAGATCAGAAGCAAAAAATCCCGGCGCCGCAGAAGCGGGCCGGGATCCTTGAAGCCTTGACTGGCGGAGAACCGCCGGAAGGGCGAAGGCCGATCAGCCGAGGCCGATCTGGGAAAGGATGCCCTGGCCGGTGAGCAGTTCGGTGCCTAGACCGATCACGAAGCCGAGCATGGCCAGACGGCCGTTCCAGGTTTCAGCGAAGGCAACGAAGCCGAAGCGGGAATCGGTGGAGGTGGTCATGGAGGTGCCCTGTAAAGGATCTGCACGAATTGTAAAGCATCTTTAAGCCGTTGGGGCACCCGGCCGCGCCTGTGATCCGGATCAATGCCAGGCAAGGGGTCCTCCGCAGGAGGAGTGCCGCCCCTCCTCAGGGCAGCAGCACCACCAGAAGACTGACCAGCGTCAAGCCGATCAGGCCAACGACAGTGAGCAGCGAAGAGGAGCGGAACATGGTGGGGGAGGGGGGGGCCCAGGCAGGGGCCATTTCTAAAGCAATCCTTAAGAAGCAGGGCCCTACTGATGCAGTTCGTCTCATGGCCGGCTGCCGCACTAAAGGCATGGACGCAATCCCGGCCGGATCCAGGCCATCCGCACCCCCCTAGGATCGGCGCCATTGATGGTCACCGCTGGCGAGCAAGCCATGGGGAATCCGATCAGTCAGGAGATTTTCCTCGCCAGAGCCTCCCTGCGCTTCGGAGACGCCTATGACTATTCCTCTTTGCATTACCGCAGCTTCAAGTCACCGATCAAAATTCGCTGCAAGAAGCATCCGGTCAAGGAAATCACCATCACGCCCGAAAAACACCTGCAGACCACGGGCGGCTGCAAGTACTGCCTCAAGGAGATGAGGATCACCTCCCTCGAGCGGGAACTCTGCCGGGCGGCTGTCGAGCATCCCACCGTGGCCCCCCTCCCGAGCGAATCTGCCTCCCAGGCGCCCCCACTGCCTGCCTCCGTTTGATGCTGCCCACGGCAGCTTTTCTCTGACACCCCTGGATCAGCCAACGATCGCAGGAGCCAACCCGATCACCCTCCGGCATCCATTGCCGCTGGGGCCGGCCCTGCGGTCAACCTCCGATCGGGCCTGCAGGCTCGGCACCGACTTTCAGATCGGCGTGGACTGAATCGAGCCAAGGATCCGCCCTTGCTGCCGCAGCCAGAAGAGTCAGGGCGTGAGGTCGAGGCAGCCGGTGGCCGAAAAGGTGGCGGCCAGCTCAGCGAGATGCTCACTCGCCTGGGCCACCGCCTCCACCTTCTGGCCGTAGAGACCTGAGTAGCTGATGAAGGCCTTCACATCCGTCTCCCTCAGGGCCTGGGCCTGGGTGTCGTTGAGACGGATCTGACGCATCTGGCGGATGCGGCTCTCCAGCACATTGCTGCGGTAGGTGGCCAACTCAGTCCGCTGGCTGCGGCACTGGTCCACGAGGCGGGCGCGCTTCTCGTGCTGGACCTTGACGACCAAGGCTCCAATCACGAGGGCACCCGCCCCAAGGGCGGCGAGTACCCAGCGGATGCGGTGGGAGGAGGGGGCCATCGTGGTGAATCACGGACCGGCGAGGGCCGGATTCAGGAAGGAAACGGAGAGGGTGGGATTCGAACCCACGGAATCTTTCGATTCGCTGGTTTTCAAGACCAGAGCCATCAACCACTCGACCACCTCTCCAAGGTTCCCCGCAGGAAGCCCCGTTCATTTTCTCACGGCATCGATGCCGCCAACGGCTCACGCCGCAGGTTGAGGTCGCGGAACGTCATCACCCACTCAATGCCGCTGGAGAACAGCAGGCGATGCTCGATCAGGCCATCGGGCAGCACATCACATTCTCCGTAGCCCAGATCCCCCAGGCCAACGCTGCCCCCTACGCCCCCCAGGAGATCCGTAAAGCCGTTGAACTGCTTGAGCCCGGAGTAGGTGAGGGTGAGCAGGGCATCGGCCTCGAAGGTTTCCAGCTGGAGGCTCAACTCCCCAGCCCCGGCGCTCAGCTTGAAGCTGCTCAGACGGCAGTCATTCAGATCGCCGGATTCCTCAAGTGCGATCAGATCGGTTGGCAACCGATGGCGGATGGCCTCGAGATGGAGGCCATAGGCGGTGGGTGCATCGGCATCACCGCCGCTTTCATCGTCACCACGCCACCAGGCCAGGGTGAAAAAGCGCAAGGGGAAGGGGGCTCAGGGCTTGGCCAGCGGCAGGAGGCATTTGTCGGAGTCGCAGCCGGCCGGCCCCGCCTCCACCAACTCCCCACGGTCGTAGCGCTGCAGGGCCTCGAAGAAGTCGTGCACCCGACGGCGGGCCGCCACCTCCTGCTGCAGCCGCAGGTAGGTGGCTTGGTCGATCGGCTCGAAGGGGAGCCGGGGGAAGGTGGCGTTGGCGTCGAAGCGGGCCAGGAGGGCTGCGGAGATGTAGCCCTCCCCGCCGTCGATCGCCCGGTGGATGGCATCGGCGAGGGGCTCGATCTCGTTCTCGCGGAACTCCACGGTGGCGGAGGTGTTATGGGCCGTGTAGTGCTTCTGCACCTGCATGTAGAAGTCGAATTGGGCCAGGGCGGAGAAATTGTTGATTTCCACCTGATCGGCGCCGGGGATGTTGGCCCAGCTCACTTCGGTGGGGATTTCCACCAGCCACTCGGTGCAACGGGCATCGAACGGATCATCAAGCAGGCGGCCGTTCTCGTCCTTGTCCGACTGGGAGGGCACGATCGAGTAGCCGTAATCGAGGCAGGCCAGGGCCACCGGATCGTTCTTGCGGAAGGTGATGCGGCGGATGAAGCGCTGGGCCTTGGGGGGGTGCCAGCCGGGGGAAGCGCCGGTGAGCAGGCTCTTGGTGCCGGCGGGCTGCACGGTGGTGCAACGGTTGGGGCGCCGCAGGCCATGGCGGTCGCAGTAGTCCCAGACCGCCTCGTTGACGAAGGTCTTCCAGCGGGCGAGGAAAGTGGCCTCCTGGGCCTTGAACAACTCCCCCTCGGCCGTGGGGGGACGGCCGGCTTCCCACCACCTCAGCCAGGGGGTGCCGAAGGCGTGGACAAAAAAGTCGAACAGACCGGTGAAGCTCACCCCCACGATCGGATCCCAGGCGCGGCTCTGGCGGTAGCGCTCCACCTCGAAGCGGTGGTTCAGCAGGGTGGCCACCGCCAGGCCGGCGGCGCGGAAGGCGTCCTCCTGGGCCTGAAGGTCGGCGGGATCGATCTGGTTGAGATGGATCTCCGCCAGGTTGCAGTGGAAATCGGCGCCGAGGATCTCGCCACAGGGGTTGAGGCCGTAGCGACCGAGGCGGTGTTCCAGCTCGGGTCCGGTGATCTCCGGGTGATGGAGCTGCAGCCAGCGGCCCGCCTCCTCACGGCCCTGGTCGCAGTAGATCTCGATGAACTCCGTGCGGAGCTCGGGGGTGCTGAGCAGATCGGCATTGGAGCGGGCGATCGCCTCGGGGGCGAACTGGATGGCCCCCTCCCCCGACTGGAACTGCTGGATCACCGCCTGCAGCACCGTGGCCCGGTCCGGGCGGGTGTGGAACACCCGGGTGTGGTTGGCCATGCGCAGGGCATCCCGCTCGGGATCGATGCGCCAGTTGCCCTCACCGTCCTGTTGCCAGAGGTTTTCCTTGGCTCCGGCGGCGGAGGTGTCTTCGGCGGCAAACTGACGCATGCCGGCGCTGCGGCGAATGTTGCCGGCCACGATCGTGACGGCGGCCTCATCGATCAGCAGGCAGCACTCCACCGAGGTGAGCTGACGGCCACGGGCCTTGTTCAGCAGATGGGCCACACGGCCGTAGAGGTCTTTGAGCTTCACCGGATTGGCCATGCCGCCGAAGCCCTTGAGGGTTTCCCCCACGGGGCGCACGTCGGAGAGGTCGACGCTGATCTCGATCGGCGCGCCGGCATCGAAGCGCTCATCACTGCTGAGCTCCAGCAGCAGCTGGTAGCTGTCCACCCAGCCGCGACGGGTGTCTCCCACCTTGATGTGGACCCGGTTGCCGCTGATGGTGTGGGTGGTGGTGTCCTGCCTCAGCCCAGGGGCGGTGGCGCCGATGTCGGTGACGCCGCTGATCCGCAGCTCATTGCGCACCGCAGGCAGGCGCTCAATCAGCCGTGGCTCGATGATGGCGCCGGTGCCGCAGCCCATCATCGCCAGGTCCATCATCAGGCCGAAGGCCTCCCAATCCACCAGGTTGGTGGAGGTGCAGTTGTAGGCGCCGGAGAAGTTGCGCTGCTGCTCGATCCACTCGGTGCCGCCGATCCAGAGCCAGCGACCCGAAGGGAGGGCCTTCTGGCGCTGTTGCATGCGGCGCAGCAGCGCCACCTCATCGGCGTTGAGATCCCCGAGCTTGCGCAGCCCCTCCAGATTGCGCTCGCTCACCTGATGCCAGCTCTCGCGGCCGCTGGGGGTCTGGCGGCTGTAGGTGCGGTAGAAGACCGGGTTGGCCGCCGGAGCGGTGGCGGGGAAATCGGCGGCGGCCGGACCACCTGCCGCACCTTGGGGATCCGGCATCACACCATCCAGGCGCGGGCGCTCAACCGAAGCGGGGGGCGTGGCGGACAGGGTCACGGCAGTTCGGAAGCAGGCGTGGCCGCAACCATAACGCCACTGATGGGGGCTGCAATGGTCCACCGCCACTACCTGCGGTGCCCGGGGGCTCACGGCGAACCAACCCTGCTCAGACGCAACTCAGGAAGGCCCTTTGTCTCCAGAGCCTGGGATCTCGCCGAGGGCGGCGAAGCTGGTGATGGAGGCGAATCCCGCGGGGTCCCGCTCCGGGTTGCCTGGGCGGTCGCTGAAGAGCACCTGGAGCCCGGCGGCGGCGGCGGCCCGCAGTTCGCCTGTGGCATCGCTGACGAACAGGATCCGAGCTGGATCGGCCCCCATGGCTGCGGCGATCCGCCGGTAGCTCTGGGGCTCCTGCTTGGCTCCGGTGCGGGTGTCGAACCAGTGCTGGAACAGGGGCCGCAGGTCCCCCGCCGGCGTGTGGGCATAGAGCAGCTGCTGGGCAGGGACCGAACCCGAGGAATAGACCGTCAGGGTGAGGCCCGAGCGATGGGCCAACGCCAGGGCGGGGGCCACATCGGGGTAAAGGGGGGCCACCAGGGACCCATCGGCGTAGCCGCTCTCCCACACCAGGCCCTGCAACTGCTTGAGAGGGGTGAGTTTGCGGTCGTGCTCCATCAGCCAATCCAGGTAGGCCACGGCCTGGGAGAGCCCCCCATCGGTGGAGCGGCTCACCGCATCGAAACCAGGGGCATCGGCATCCTCCGCTTGGGCCCGCTCCAGTTCCCCCAGCAGTGCGGCCACCTCAGGGTCATGGCGGTGCCGTGCCAGGTAGGCGGGGAGATGGCGACGGGCGAAGGGGAAGAGGGTTTCGGCGACGAAGCTGACCGGGCAGGTGGTCCCCTCGATGTCGAGCAGCAGGTGGGTGAGTGTCGGCGGGGCCATCGGCAGGGATTGGGGGAAGCGGATCAGGCGACGGGGCGCTGGAGCAGGCTGAGGGCATCGAGCCACAACTGGCGCCAGCGCTGCTCCAACAGGAACTCAAGAATTTCCAGGTGCCGGCGGGCGGTGAAGAGATCGGAGCCCCAGGCGTAGAGGCCATGGCCTGCGATCAGCAGCCCCTGGGGTGCGGCGGCCAGCAGGGGGGCGGCCCGCTCGCTCAGGCGCCGGAGGTCCTGGTCGTTGGCCAGCACCGGCAGGTGCACGGCGGTGTCGTGGGTGGTGACGCCCTCAAGGCCCTTGAGCATCTCCAGTTGCTCCAACACGATCGCCCCGTTGGCGCTCGCCAGGGCCCAGCGGGAGAGCAGGGTGGCCGCCTGGGAATGGGTGTGCAGCACCGCCCCGGCGCCGCAGCGCACCACGATCTCCAGATGCAGCAGGGTCTCGGCGCTGGCACGGCCCTCCCCGCGCACCACCTGGCCAACGCCATCCACCTCGATCAGTTCGTCAGCACGCACGGAGCCCTTGTCGACTCCGCTGGGGGCCATCAACAGGCGCAGGGGATCGCGGTCCAGCACCACGCTGAAGTTGCCGCCCGTCCCGTCGCACCAGCCGCGGCGGTGCACCGCCGCCATGGTGGCGATCAAAGCGCTGGCAGGGTCGGGGGCGGATTCTGGAGCGGGGTCGGCCGGCACAGCTCGGAGTGAACGGGTTCCCTCTCTAGCTGAGGGAGCGGGTATCAGGCCTGACAGCTGGGGCACCAGTGGCTGCTCCGTCCCACCAGCCGCTGCCGCACGATGGTGGTGCCGCAGAGGCGGCAGGGCTGGCCGCCTCGCCGGTAGACCCAGGCCTGGCCGCCGTAGTTGCCGTTGGTGCCGCTGAGGTCGCGGAAGTCGCTGAAGGTGGTGCCCCCGGCACCAATGCTGGCCTCGAGCACCTGCACCAGGGCCCCCCTCAAGTGCTCCAAGCGCTCGAGGCCCAGCGCCGAGGCTTCGGTGGCAGGGGCGATCCCAGCGGCGAACAGCGACTCATCGGCGTAGATGTTGCCAACACCGGCCACCAGGTGCTGATCCAGCAAGGCCGCCTTGATCGAGCGTCTCGATGGCTGCAGCCGTTCCCTCAGGTAGGCCGCGTTGAAAGCTGGATCGAAGGGCTCGGGCCCCAGCTTCCGCAGCCCGGTGATCACCGCTTCGGCAGGAACACCCGGCGGCACCCACCACATCTGGCCGAAGCTGCGGACGTCGATGAAGCGCAGCTCGGCCCCTGCGGCGTTCCACAACCGCACCCGGGTGTGGCGACAGGGCTCCCGGGGCTCCTCGAGCCAAAGGAATTGGCCGGTCATGCGCAGGTGCACGCCCCAGAGGCCCCCATCGGCGTCGCCGCGGCCCAGGGACGCCATCAGGTACTTACCGCGACGGCTCCAGGGGCCCACCTCCGTGCCCTCCAGGGCTGAGCAAAAGGCCTCCACTTCAACCGGAAAGGCAATGGCCCGCTGCCGCAGCACCTCCACCCGCTGGATGCGAAAGCCGCCCAGTTGACGCTCGAGACCGCGGCGAACGGTCTCCACTTCGGGCAATTCGGGCACGGGCTCCCCCGGGACGGGTCATGAAAAATCCCTGATCCGACGGGCGGATCAGGGATCGGGACGAACCTTAGATGGCTGAATCGCTGGTGGGATGGCCGCGAAGAGGTCAGGCCTTGACCAGTTCGCTCTCGGCAAAGTTGTTGGTGTTGATGCCGCCCTCGGAACCGCTGTAGCCGTTGTAGTTGACCTTCTCGAAGCGCACCACCACCGGGTAGCGGATGCCGGAGGTGTCGATCGACGCCACGGTGCCGACTTCGTTGAACCAATAGGACTCTGGACGCTTGATGCGCACCTTGTCACCGCGGGAGATGGCCATCGCTGCGTAGAGGAGGAGAGTGGCTGTCAGTGCGGACGTTACCGCCTGGGTCCGGTGGATGTTGCGGGCCCGTCACGAAATGTCGCCGCCCGTTCCCCCAGCTCGGTTAGGGGGCCCGTGGGACGATCGCCTCTGCTGTTGAACCCCTGTGCTGGAGGCCCCTTCCCTGAGCCTGGATCTGCCGGATCCGAACCAGGACGACATCAGCACCATGGAGTTCCTGGCCCGGCTGGAGGAGGCCTGGGCCGTGTGCGATCGCTTCGATCTCCAGACCGAGATCTGGCGCGGCCGCATCCTGCGGGCCGTGCGGGACCGGGAGAAGCGCGGCGGGGAGGGCCGGGGCACGGGCTTTTTGCAGTGGCTCCGGGAGCAGGAGATCAGCAAGACCCGGGCCTACGGGCTGATCCAGCTGGCGGAGTCCGCCGACAGCCTGGTGGGGGAGGGGCCCCTGGAGGAGGCCTGCGTCAACAACTTCTCGAAGCGGGCCTTCCTGGAAACGGCCCAGGCGGACCCGGAGGTGCAGCTGATGATCAGCGAGGCGGCCAACGGCGGCCAGCAGATCACCCGCAAGCAGGTGCGGCGCCTGAACGATGAGTTCACCGCGGCCACCAGTCCCCTGCTGCCGGAGGAGATTCGCCAGCGCACCCAGGAGAACCTGCTGCCCCCCCGGGCGGTGGCGCCCCTGGTGCGGGAGCTGGCCAAGCTGCCGGAAGCCCAGCAGGAGGACCTGCGCAAGATGCTGCGGGAGGAGCCCGAACTGGAGCGGGTGAAGGATGTGACCAACACGGCCCGCTGGTTGAGCAAGGCGGCCGAGGCGGGCCTGGCGGTACGGGCCTTCCAGCAGGGGGAGCTGGATCTGGAGAAGGCGATGCAGGAGGCCCAGCGCCTCGATGCCCTCGGCCTGCTGGCCGATGCGGTGGGCCAGGCGCAGCAACTGGAAAGTGCCGTGCTCAAACTCCACACCAGCTGGCGACGGCTGGGGGGTCTGCAGGAGCGCTTGTGGGTGGAGAGCGGCAGCAGCACGCCCCACCTGCGGGAGATGCTCCAGGCCCTGCAGAGCCTGAGCGGCACCACCCTGCGGGTCTCCCTCGGTGAGCTGGCGGGCGGCAAACGGCTGCGGCTCCAACTGATCGAGGAATCGGCCGACCGGCTGGAGGCCCCACCGCTTCCGTAGGCGCGCTTCCCTGGGCCCAATGGCCTGAGACCCTCGCCCGCCCGCGGGTGGACCGGTAGGGTCGGGCGTCGCCTGGGGGGAGAGCGTGGCCGCGGCCAAAGCGGGCACCACAGCCGGCAGCAGCGCGGGCAGAGAAGCGAGCACCGCAGCAGGATTGGACGTGGGCGCCCAAGACGGCAACCAGGCATCGGGGACGGATCCCCTGCAGTCCGCCCTCCAGCGCCATTTCGGCTGGGGCGAGTTCCGACCGGGCCAACGGCCGGTGGTGGAGGCGCTGCTGCAGGGCCGCGACTGCCTGGCGGTACTGCCCACGGGCGGCGGCAAATCACTTTGCTACCAGCTGCCTGCCCTGGTGCGGGAAGGCCTGGTGCTGGTGATCTCCCCCCTGGTGGCCCTGATGGATGACCAGGTTCACCACCTGCAGCGGCAGGGCATCGCGGCGGCCTGCCTCCATGGGGGACTGGACCTACCCGCCCGACGGAATCTGCTGCGGCGGCTCCAGGAGCGAAAGCTTCGCCTGCTCTACCTGGCGCCCGAACGGTTGCAGGGGGAGGCCACCCGCCAGCTGTTGGAGGAGGTGCTGGAGCAGGGGCAACTGGTGGCGCTTGCGGTGGATGAGGCCCACTGCATCAGCGCCTGGGGCCATGATTTCCGGCCGGATTACCGGCGTCTGGGGCAACTGCGACGGCTCTGCCCCGGCGTGCCCCTGGTGGCCCTCAGCGCCACGGCGGCCCCCCGGGTGCGGGCCGACATCATTCGCCTGCTGGAGTTGCGGCGGCCCCTGATCCAGGTGCGCTCCGCCCGCCGGGACAACCTCACCTACGCCATGGTGCGCCGCCCCGAGGATCCCCTGGTGGCGGTGCAGGAGGCCGTGGCCGCTGCCCGGGGAGCGGTGTTGATCTACGCCCGCACCCGCCGCTCGGTGGAGCGCTGGGCCGTGCGGCTGCAGGCCGTCGGCATCGACGCCAACGCCTACCACGCAGGAATGGACCCGGAAAGCCGGCGACTGGCGCTAGCCCATTTCCAGGACGATCCGGCCCCGGTGCTGGTGGCCACGGTGGCCTTCGGCATGGGGGTGGACCGGCCCGACGTGGGCCTGGTGCTCCACCTGGACTTGCCCGCCAGCCCGGAGGGCTACCTGCAGGAATCGGGCAGGGCCGGCCGGGACGGACTCCCCGCCCGCTGCCTGGTGCTGTTCGATCCCAAGGACCGCGCCAGCCTGGGCTGGGCGATGCGGGTAGCCGGCCACCAGCTCAGCCCTGAGGCCCGCATTCAGGAGCAGGTGCGGCTCGAACTAGCCCAGCAGCAACTGCGGCGCATGGAGGCGGTGGCGGAAGGGGAGAGTTGCCGGGAGCAGGCCCTACTGCTGGCGGTGGGGGAACTGGTGCCCCCCTGTGGCCGCTGCGATGCCTGCCGGGCCAGGCCCCAGCGCCGCGACTGGTCGGAACAGGTGGGCCAGGTGCTGGCCGTGCTGGAGGAGGGCAACGCCATGGACCTGCGCCACCTGGGGGATGAGCTCGCCACGGTGGGGGACGGGGCGGAGGAGCGATGGTGCTGGCTGGCGCGCCGCCTGGTCCAGGAGGATCTGATCAGCGAGAGCGATGACGGGGCCCAACGGCTCACCCTGCGCCCCGCAGGCCGCCGCTACCTGCGCCAGCCCTGGCCCCTGCGCTGGGCCGCCTGAGGGTCCATGACCCTGGGGTCAGGGCCCCTTCTTGGATAGGCACAGATCCTTGACCAGCTGGTTCTCGAAATCGGTCTGGGGGGCATCCCAGGTCTTCCAGGCACCGGACTGGCCCGTGGCGTTGAGCTTGCGGGCGGCACAGTTGATGGCCAGGTAGAGGGGCTGGCCCTCGCTGTTGAGGCTGGGGGCCACGTAGCTGCCGCCCATGGTCTGCCAGTTGGCCCAGTCCACCTGGATGGGGCCGTAGGTGCGCCAGTCGGGGGCACTGGCCTTGGCCACAGCGGTGGATTTCGCCGCCGTGACGGCTGGAGCGGGCCTGGCGGCGGGGGCAGGCCGAACAGCCACCACGGGCTTGGCCACGGGCTCGGGCTTGGCCACAGGCTCGGGGTCGGGCTTGGGCTTGGTGGCTTCGGGTTTGGCCGCCACCACAGGGGCGGTCGCGGTCTCCTCGGGCGCCTTCATGGCCTTTGCCACTGGTTTGGCGGCGCTCGGCGGCTTGGCCGTCACCTCAGGCTCGGGCTTGCTCGCCGGGGCGGGCTTGGCCGCGGGGGTGGGAGCCTTGGCCGCCACCGGGGCAGGCTTGGTCGGGGCCTTGGCCACTGGCTCAGGCTTCGGTTCGGGTTTGGGCTTGGGCTTGGAGGCGACCGGGGCCTGGGCCGGAACCGGTGCCGTGGTGACGGAGCGCAGCTTCAAACTGCTGCCCACAGGGAGACGGTTGGGGTCCTTGAGGTTGTTGAGGGCGATCAGCTGCTCCATCGAGACGCCGGAGGCATCGGAGATCTCAGAGAGGGTCTCTCCAGGCTGCACCTGGTGCACCTTGGCGCCCTTGGCGATCGTGGGGGGCTTGACCTTGCTGGCCGCGACCGACGGTGGCCGGCTGGGCCCTGGCACCACCAACTTGCTGCCGGCCTGCAGATCGTCCGCGGATTTGAGCCCATTGAGCTGAATCAGCCGATCCACCGACACCCCGTAGCGCTCCGCCAGGGCCGAGAGGGTGTCGCCGTCCTTCACGGTGTAGCTGCCGCTGACTCCAGCGCTGGTGGCTCCACCACCGCCAGCCCGGCGGCCACCGCTGGAGCCAGCAGCGGCGCCGGGCACCACCAGCTTGCTGCCGGCCTGGAGATCGTTCGCCGATTTGAGCCCATTGAGCTGCAGCAACCGATCCACCGACACCCCGTAGCGATCGGCGATCTCGGAGAGGGTGTCCCCCGATTTGACCGTGTAGCTGCCACCGGTGCCGCCGCCTGCCCCCCGGCGGGTACCGCTGGTGGCCCTACCACCGCCCGCACCGGGCAGCACCAGCTTGCTGCCGGCCTGGAGATCCTTAGCCGATTTCAGCCCGTTGAGCTGCAGCAACCGATCCACCGAGACCCCGTAGCGATCGGCGATCTCGGAGAGGGTGTCCCCCGATTTGACCGTGTAGCTGCCACCGGTGCCGCCGCCTGCCCCCCGGCGGCCACCGCTGCTGGTTCCTTCATTTCCGGCGCCGGGCACCACCAACTTGTTGCCGATCTGCAGATCATTCGCCGACTTGAGCCCGTTGAGCTGGATCAGCCGTTCCACCGACACGCCGTAGCGAGCGGCGATGTCCGAAAGGGTGTCCCCCGATTTGACCGTGTAACTGCCGGCCAGGGCAGGCAAGGGCAGGAGCACGGCAAGGGCCAGGGCAGCAAGCGCTCGGCGCATGGACAACACACAGCTGGAAGAACCATACGGAGCCCCGTCGGTTGCGCCAGTGGCAGCGTGGAAACGTTGGTGGGCCTATCCGAGCAACCGCTTCACCAGCGGCAACCGGTCGCCGTAGGGGGCATACCGGAAGGGCACGTCCAACCAGAACGGCCGCCGCAACACGCTGCGCAGATGGGAGAAGGTGTCGAACCCCGCCTGGCCGTGGTAGCGCCCCATGCCGCTTGCACCAACGCCACCAAAGGGCAGATCCGGCACCCCCGCCTGCATCACCACATCGTTGATGCACACCCCACCGGAGCTGGTGCGCTCCAGCAGCCGATCGGCCGCTCCTGGATCCCGGCTGAACAGATAGAGCGCCAGGGGACGGGGCCGCCCCTGCACCGATGCGATGGCCTCCTCCAGCGAGCCGACGGACAGGATCGGCAGCAACGGGCCGAACAACTCCTCGGCCATCAGGGGATCCTGCGAGTCCGTCACCGCCAGCAGGGTGGGGGCGATGCGCAGACCCTCCGGGTCGGTGGTGCCGCCCGAGAGCACCTGACCCCGGGAGCGGGCCCCCTCCAGCAGCGCCGAGAGCCGGGCGAACTGGGTCCCGTTGACGATGCGGGCCAGGTCGGGGGAGCGCAGGGGATCGGCTCCGTATTGGCGCCCGATCTCGAACTGGAGCCTTGCCACAAGGGCATCCCGCACCTTCGCCTCCACCAGCAGGTGATCGGGGGCGATGCAGGTCTGGCCTGCGTTGAGGCCCTTGCCCCAGACCAGCCGCCGGGCACTCAGCTCCAGGTCGGCATCGGCCAGCACGATGGCCGGGGTTTTGCCCCCCAGTTCCAGGGTGACGGGGGTGAGGTGGCACGCCGCCGCCGCCATCACCAGCCGCCCCACCCGGCCTCCCCCGGTGAAGAAAATGTGATCGAAGCGCTCCTGCAGCAACCGTTCCGCCACGGCCCCATCCCCCTGCACCACGGCCACGGTGTCGGCGGGGAAAGCGGAGGCCACCAGCTCGGCGATCAGACCCGCTGTGGCGGGGGCATGCTCCGACGGCTTCAGCACCGCCGTGTTGCCCGCCGCCAGGGCGCTCACCAGGGGCTGGAGGCAGAGGTGGAAGGGATAGTTCCAGGGGCCGATGATCAACACACAGCCCAGGGGCTCCGGGAGCACCGCCGCCCGAGCCGGCTGGAAGCTCAGGGGCACGGCCACGGGCCGTGGCGCCATCCAGCGGCGCAGCTGGCGGCGGCTGAGCTTCAGTTCGTTGCGCACGGCAACGATCTCGAGGTAAGCCTCCAGGGGCGGCTTGCCCAGATCGGCCGCGAGGGCCTCGAGGATGGCCTGCTCGTGGCGATCCAGCAGCCCCTCGAGCCGGTCCAGCTGCAGCCGGCGCCAGTCCAGGGGGCGGGTGCGGCCCTCACTCACCTGGGCCCGCAGATCCCCCAGGGCGGGAAGAAGGCGGGGCGCGGCGGTCATGGCATTGAGCAATGCGTTCACCAGCCTGACAAGCGGAAGGGCCCCTTGCCCAGCTGGGGTGCGCAGCAAAGCCGGCCGGGGGCCAACGGTGGCGCCATGCTGGGTGAACCTCGGGGGTCTCGGTCGTGCCGGCCTGGTTGGTGATCCTGGCGGTGCAGGTGGCGGTGACGGCCACCTTCAACCCCAGCCGCTCGGACTTCGAATGGTTTCTGCGGCTGCGGCGGCCGGACTGGCTCAGCTTCGAGCGCTGGATTCCCGTGATCTGGCTGCTGATCTATGCCTGCTTCTATGCCTCGGCCCTGATCAGCTGGCACACGGGGGCCGGTGGCTGGGGAATGGCGGCCTTTCTGGTGCTGCTGCTGCTGGTGCAGGGCTACACCTGGCTGATCTGCCGCACCCGGCGCCTGGGTTCCGGCACGGTGCTGGGGTTCCTGGGCTGGCTCTGGGGAATGGGCCTGGCGGTCGGGGTGGGATCCCATTCGCTCCTGGCCGTAGCCCTGCTGGTGCCCTACCTGCTCTGGAGCCCGGTGGGCACGTTCGTCACCTGGCAGATGCAGCGGTTGAACCGTTAGGGGCCCAACCCCACCAGCTCCGCGCTGACCCTCCAGAGCTCCTCGGCCAGGGTGTTGTTGCAAGCCTCTGCGCTGGGCTCCGCCAGCTCGAAACGCAGGCGTCCGGGACCCACCACCCGGTTGCTCCAGTAGCGGAACCCCTCGTCGCCATGGGTCGAACCGGTGGCGAGCTGCGCCAGCAACGCTCCTGCCTGCTGCGGCGTTGCGGTGATGCGCAACAGATCACGGGCCACCAGGGCGAACAGGCGTTGCCCCCATTCGTTGGAGGTGCGGCTGCTGCGGAAGAAGCCGCCGCTGCTGCGGGGGATCACCAGACCCGGGCTCCAGGCCAGCACGGGCATCGGCGTGCCCCGCCGCCGCAGGCGCCGCTCCAACTCACGGGCGAACAGCAGGTTGCAGAGCTTGCTGTCCTTGTAGGCCTTCTCGGCGTTGAACGGGGAGGAGCCATCCACCATCGAGAAACCGGCGCCGGAGGGGAGGTTGGCCTGGAGGCTGGCCTGGAGTCCGGCCAGATCCCCCAGGCCGGCCGGCTGGCCCACGCGACCACCGGGGCTACTGGGGTCGTGCACCTCCGAGGCGGTGACCACCACCCGGGGGGCCTCACCGGCCTCGAGCAGGGGGAGCAGGCGGAGGGCCAGGGCCTGGTGGCCAAGGTGGTTCACGGCGACGGTCAGCTCATGGCCCTGGACGGAGCGCCGTGGCTCAGGGGCGCCGCTGTACTGGAGTCCGGCATTGAGCACCAGGCCGTCGATCGGCTCCCCTCGAATCAGCAGTTCGGTGGCGCAGCGTTCCACGCTGGCCAAATCGGCCAGGTCGCAGACGGGGGCGACGGCTGGGGGACCGCAGCCCGCCTCGCCTTCCAGGCGCTCCAAGAGCGCCTGGGCCGTGGCCCCATCGCGGCAGGGCAGGGTGAGCCGGTGGCCAGCGCGGCGCAGCACCAGGGCCGCCTGGTGGCCGATGCCAGAGCTGGCGCCGGTGATCAGAAGGCGTCGCTGCTGGGGAGCTGGGGTCGGGTTCGCCATCATGGGCTTCACCCTATGCAGCGCGATGGCCCATCGCCCCCGGCCCCACAACCAAGATTGGCGCCCTGGCCAGGACGACGGAGACGACTGGCCGGTTGATCAAGGCCGGCCCCTGGGCCTGCGGCTCCTGGCCCTGGTGGGCGCCCTGGCCTTCGTGATGCTGGGGATCAGCAGCCTGCTGCCGGTGCTGCAACGGCAGCAACAGCCGCCTTCGCTGCCCACCCAGCCCCCGACAGCCGTCAGCTGAGATGTCCCCTGGCGCTGCCCCTTCCCATGCCAGTTGAGGTGGCCCTGGCCCTACTGGAGCGGGAGGGCTCCTGGCTACTGCAGCTGCGGGACGACCTCGCCACGATCGTGGCGCCGGGCTGCTGGGGTCTGTTCGGAGGACACCTCGATCCAGGCGAAACCCCCGAGCTGGCCCTGCGCCGTGAGTTGGTCGAGGAGATCGACTGGCAGGCGGAGGAGCTGTCCTCCTGGTTCAGCCACACCAACCTCCAGCGGGTGATCCACTTCTTCCGCGGCCCCCTGACGGTGCCATTGGAGGCGTTGCGGTTGCAGGAGGGCCAGGACCTGGCGCTGGCCAGCCGGCAAGAGTTGGCGTGCGGCCAGGTCTGGAGCCCCAAGCTCCAGGAGTTCAGGCCCCTGGCCCCCTCGCTGCAGCGCGCCGTTGGGGCCCTGTTCAGCTCGATCGAGATTCGCCCCCTGGGGCCCCACCACTGGCCCGGCGCCTGGTCGGTGCTGGAGCCGATCTTTCGGGCCGGTGCCACCTTTCCCCACGATCCAGCCATCAGCGAGGCCGAGGCGCGGCGGGTGTGGCTGGAGGAGCCCCAGGCGGCCTACGTGGCCCTTGATGGCGCCCAAGTGGTGGGCACCTACTACCTCAAACCCAACGCTCCAACCCTTGGCGCCCATGTGGCCAATGGGGGCTACGGCGTGGCGGAGGCTGCCAGAGGTCGGGGGATCGGCAGCCTGCTGTGCCGCCATTCCCAGCAGGAGGCCCAACGGTTGGGCTTCCGCGCCCTGCAGTTCAACCTGGTGGTCAGCACCAACGAGGCCGGTTTGCACTGCTGGCACGCCAATGGCTTCCACATCATCGGCACCTTGCCGGGAGCCTTCCGCCACCAGCTCTTGGGCCCCGTGGATGCCCATGTGCTCTTCAAGCAGCTGGGCTCCGGCTGACACCGGCCCGGAGGACACCGCCCCCAGCGTGCGGAGATCAACGCATGGCGCAGGGGAAAGTTCGCCGCAAGCCATGGCCACCCCCCGCGGGCGTTAGGACGGCCTTGCACACCCGGCGAGCCCGGGGCGCACCAACGCCTTGGCGGCCCAGCGATTCTTCCTTGAACTCGAGCCCCCGGAGGAGAGCCTCCGCCACGCTCCCCACGTCGTGATCGTGGGGGGAGGCTTTGCGGGGCTCAAGGCCTGCCAGGTGCTGGCTCACCAGCCGGTGCGCGTCACCCTGATCGACAAGCGCAACTTCAACCTCTTCCAACCCCTGCTGTATCAGGTTGCCTCCGGATTGGTGTCCGCAGCCGACGTGGCCTCGCCCCTGCGCCAGGTGGTGGGCCAGGCCCCCAACGTGCAGATCCTGCTGGGGGAGGTGACGGACATCGACCCTGAACGGCGAGAAGTGGTGTTCAACGACCGTCACTTCGCCTACGACCATCTGATCCTGGCCACCGGTTCGGGCAGCAGCTACTTCGGCCATGAGGAGTGGCGGCCCCTGGCCCCGCCGATGAAGATCCTGGAGCACGCCCAGGAGATCCGCCGGCGGGTGCTGATGGCCCTCGAGGAGGCCGAGCAAACCCCTGACCCCCAGCGGCGCCGCTTTCTCCAATCGGTGGTGGTGGTGGGGGCTGGCCCGGCCGGCTGCGAACTGGCCGGTTCCCTGATCGAGCTGATGCAGGTGGCCATCCGCAACGACTACAAGCAGTTGCGGGAAGCCGACTGCTCGGTGGTGCTGGTGGATGCGGTGGACCGGGTGCTGCCGACGATGCACCCCAGCCTCTCGGCGTCGGCAGCCCACTACCTGCAGACCAATGGGGTGCAGCTGCGGCTGGGCACCATGGTGCAGTCGATCGCCACCGGCCGGGTGAGCGTGACCACCAAGGGGCAGGAGGCTCCACCACTGGAGGCGGCCACGATCTGCTGGACCGCCGGTGTGCGCGCCTCACGGCTGGCCAGGTTGCTGGCGGAGCGGACCGACTGCGCCGTGGATCGGGGCGGACGGCTGCTGGTGCAGCCGGATTTCTCGCTGCCGGGCCATCCGGAGATCCGGGCCGTCGGCGATCTCTGCCACTACGGCCACACCGACGACGGCACCCCCCTTCCCGGCATGGCAGGGCCTGCGGTGCAGATGGGCGGCTGGGTGGCCAGGGACATCCTGGCCAAGCAGGAGGGCCGGGAGCAGAAGCCCTACCGCTGGCTTGACCTGGGCAGCATGGCGGTGATCGGCCCCTGGTTCGCGGTGGCGGATCTGCGGGGGCTGCGGGTGACGGGCCTGGCGGGCTGGATCCTTTGGGCCCTGGCCCATCTGGCCTTCATTCCGGATACACAAAACCGCATCAGCCTGTTCAGCAAATGGCTATGGCAGATCGCCACCCGCCAGCGCACCTCCCTGCTGATCACCGGGCGCCCTGACCAGCACGTCGGTGTGGATGTGGGGCTTGTGCGCTCGGAGGCGGCCCCATCCAGCGACCCGCTGGCGGCCACCACGGTGCAAGAGGAGGCCCAGGCAGCCTGAGGTGATAACGGCGACAGGAGATCCGGGCAAACGGCCCTGAAATGGTGACAACCCACTACCGCTGCACCACCATGGCCACCATCACGATCGAAGGAGGGGCGTCCTTTTCCTGCGCCAGCGATACCTACATCCTCGATGCCGCCGAAGAGGCCGGCCTCGACCTGCCCTATTCCTGCAAGGCCGGAGCCTGCAGCACCTGCGCCGGCCAGATCCTCTCGGGCAGCGTCAACCAGGAGGACCAGAGCTTCCTCGACGACGACCAGATCGCGAAGGGCTACGCCCTGCTCTGCGTCAGCTACCCCCTCTCCGATTGCACGATCAAGACGGGTGTGGAAGATGATCTCTGAGGTCACCCCCTGAGGGATTGGCCCCCACCGTGGTGATGGCCGGCATGACCACGATCGGGCCCTCCTCCAACCTGGCCAGCTGGCTGGCCTGATCTCCATGGAACCGGTGCAGATCGTCTGGTTCAAGCGGGATCTGCGCACCGCTGATCACACGCCTCTGCTGGAGGCCAGCCTCCGGGGACCCGTGCTGCCCCTGGTGGTGGTGGAGCCAGAGCTCTGGCAGCAACCGGATGCCTCGGCCCGCCAATGGGCCTTCTGCGCCGAAAGCCTCGTGGAACTGCGCCAGGCCCTGGCCCAGCTGGGTCAGCCCCTGGTCGTGAGGATTGGCGTGGTGGAAGAGGTGCTGGAGCGGGCCCGGCGCCATTTCGGCATCGCGGCCCTTTGGAGCCATGAGGAAACGGGCAATGGCTGGACCTATGCCCGCGACCGGCGCGTGGCCGCCTGGGCCAGGGCCCATGGCATCCCCTGGATGGAAGTGCCCCAGTTCGGCGTGATCCGCCGCCTGCGCAGCCGCGATGGCTGGGCAACCCAATGGGAGGCGCGGATGGCCCCACCGATCACACCGGCGCCCCGGAAGCTGGAGCCGATGGAGGGCATGGAGCCCGGTCCCATCCCCACCGCCGCTGCCTTGGGCCTGGCGGAGGATCCCTGCCCGCAGCGGCAAAAGGGGGGACGCCGGCAGGCGCTGGCCCTGCTGGAGAGTTTTCTCCATGGCCGCGGGGTCCGCTACCAACGGGAACTCTCCAGCCCGCTCACGGCCTTCAAAAGCTGCTCGCGGCTATCGCCCCACCTGGCCTGGGGAACGGTCTCGATGCGGGAAGTGGTGCAGACCAGCCGCGGTACCCCAGGCCGCAGGCGGGGCTTCGAGGAGCGGCTGCACTGGCATTGCCACTTCATCCAGAAGCTCGAAAGCCAGCCGGATCTGGAGTTCCGCGAACTGCACCCCCTCACTGCCGGTCTGCGGCCCAGTGATCCGGAGCGGTTGCGGGCCTGGGCCCAGGGGCGAACGGGCCTGCCGTTCGTGGATGCCTGCATGCGCGCCCTGATCGCCACGGGCTGGCTCAACTTCCGCATGCGGGCGATGGTGATGTCCGTGGCCAGCTACCACCTGTGGCTGCCCTGGCAGGAGAGCGGCATGGAGCTGGCCCGGCTGTTCGTCGACTACGAACCGGGCATCCACTGGAGCCAATGCCAGATGCAGTCGGGCACCACGGGCATCAACACGATTCGCCTCTACAACCCGATCAAACAGGGGCAAGACCACGACCCCGAAGGCACCTTCATCCGCCAGTGGCTGCCGGAGCTGGCAGCCGTGCCGCCGGTGCACATCCATCAGCCCTGGACCATGGCGCCGGCGCTCCAGGAGCGGATCGGCTGTGTGCTCGGGGTGCACTACCCCCTGCCGATTGTGGAACCCAGCTTGGCCGCCCGGGAGGCACGGGAACGGATCTGGGCCCTGCGCAAGGGTCAGGGCTTCCGGGAGCTGGCCGACGGGATCGTGGAGCGCCACGGCTCCCGCCGCTCCGGCCTGAAGCCCCGCACGGGGCAGCGGCGGCGATCGAGGCAGCCCGCAGCTGCGGAGGGCGAACCCACCCTGCAGTTGAGCCTGGATCTGGCCTGATCAGCCCAGGTAGGGATCCAGAAACGTGAGGGGTCGGGCCATCGTTGCCGAGAAGCCCAGAATGCCTCGGTCGCGGTAGCTGTAGAGCACGGTGTCGTCGACCTCCAGCAGGAATGTGCCACCCCGTTGGGTCAGGAAATCGTCGCTGGGCACATAGGTGCGCCAGTGCCCCAGCACTTCGGCCATGTTGCGCAGCCTCACCGTGGCGAGCTCGAACGGCCGTTGGAAGCCACTGCCGCCCGCCCGGTTGAAAAACGATCCCCTGATCGCCGGCAGGGGGCCCGCCTGGATGGTTTCGTCCTCAGCGATGCGCTGGGGCGCGTTGCGATCCCCGGTGTACCCCCGCAGCACTTCGGCAAGGGTGCCGGGGGAGCCGATGCCCGCACACATCAGCAGCAGGTTGGGCCAGGGCCCACCGGTCAGCTCCAGGCCCGGATACAGGCCCAGGGCCCGGTGCAGATGGCCATCCGATTCGACCAGCAGCCACTCAAGCGGCAGGCCGGTGAATGCGCTGAATCTCTGGCGGCCGGCCTCCGCCCCGATGCCGATGGCCACGACGGCGATGCCTGCCGCCTCCAGAGGGGCCCGGGCCGCAGCCAGGGCCTGGGCGTACTCGAGGCTGTCGAAATCCCCGAGCTGCGGCAACAGCACCACCAGCCGGCGGCGGCCTGGCCCCATGCCTGGGATGGTCGCCAGGCGTTCCAGCAACGGTGCGGGGGCGTCGGCCACAACGGTGGTGATGGGCTTGTCGGGATGGGTGACCTGGACGGAGATTAACCGCTGTTTTGCCCAAGCAAGCGCCCCCTGCTGATGCCCCTTCCCTGGGGCCTGCTGGGTGCGTAGCCGCCGCGGGGTTGAGAACGGCCACGGCCGTGGACCGCTCGCGGTTAGGTTCCTGCAGCACGAAATGATCGGGCGAAACGATGGGCAAGGTGGCATCGCCCCATTCATGACAATTTCAGCGACCGATCCACGACGGCAGCAAGCCACCAAAACTCTTTCCCATCCCGCGGCAGCGGCGGGGCCATGGCCGACCAAGCAGCAACTGCTTGCAGCCTTGCCTGACAACCTCACCGAGAAGAACGTGGGCAAGGCTTGGAAAAGCCTGGCCTTCTCCCTGCTCACCTCCCTGGCCGCCTACGGGGTGGGCTGCCTGATCCCCCTGGATTGGAGTGCTGCACCCCTCTGGGTGGCCTATGCCGTGGTTACGGGAACCTTGGCCACCGGGTGCTGGGTACTGGCCCATGAGTGCGGCCACCATGCATTCCACCCCAACCGCTCCATTGAGAACGGCGTGGGGTTTGTGCTGCACAGCCTGCTGCTCGTTCCTTACTTTTCCTGGCAGCGCAGCCATGCGGTGCACCACGCCAATTGCAATCACCTGGAATCGGGAGAAACCCATGTGCCGCCCCTCGAGGGGTCAGCCTCGGCGGTCTTCAGCATCAGGGCCAGGAAGTTGCTGGGGAACTCGGTGTTTGCAGGCCTTTCCATCGCCATTCGGCTGCTGATTGGTTGGCCTCTCTATCTACTTTTTGGAGTGAGCGGGGGATCGGATCATGGCTTTCCCACCTCCCATTTCACCCACATTCCACCCTTCAACACTGGCCTCCGCAAGCTCTTTCCTGGCAAGTGGCGTGGCCTGATGGCCCTCTCCAATGCGGGGGTTGCCGTTGTGGTTCTTCTCCTGATCTTGGGGATGTGGAACACCTCCGTTGCCCGGGTTCTGTGCGTCTACGGGCTGCCCTATCTGGTCGTCAATGGCTGGCTGGTGGGGTACACGTGGCTTCAACACACCGATCGAAGCATCCCCCACTTCTCTGCCGATGAATGGGACTGGGCCAAGGGCGCCCTCCAGACCGTCGACCGCCCCTATGGTCCGGTTCTTGATCTTCTTCATCACGGCATTGGATCAACCCATGTGGCCCACCATCTCAATCCAGCCATACCGCACTACAACGCCTGGCGTGCCACCGACCTGATCAGGGCCCAGTTTCCAGACCACATTCGCTACGACTCCACGCCCATCCACAGGGCAATCTGGAGAATTGCGCTCCATTGCAGCTCCGTTTCCAGAAACAGGGTGGATGGGGCCTATTACTTCAGCTGACCGTTCCTCCGATCCACCAGCCTTCAGCTTGGCCCAAGGGAGCAGAGCCTGGGGTTGTTGTCACGGCACCACCAGCGTGGCCCGCTCGAGAAAGGCCTCCGCAGCGGCGCTCAAGCTGGTGCGCCGGAGGGGATCCATCCGCTCCAGCAGGTGCACCATCATCGACAGGCGGGGGTTAGAGGTAAAGAACTCCCGATGGCGGTCGATGAAGCGCCAGTAAAGGCCATCCCAGATCTCACACCAGGGCCCCTTCTTGAAATCCCCCATCTTGAGGATGTAGTTCGAGCCGCAGATGTAGGGCTTGGTGGCAAACAGGCCCCCATCACTCATCTGGCCCATGCCAAACACATTGGGGCCCATCACCCATTCATAGGAGTCGAGGTAGCGCTCCATGAACCAGCGGTGCACCTGGTGCGGGTGAATCTCGCAGAGCAGCATCAGGTTGCTGAGCACCATCAGCCGCTCGATGTGGTGGTTGTAGCCCAGGCGGTTGACCCGCTGGATCGCCGCATCCAGCGGCGGCAGGCCGGTGCTGCCATCGTCCCAGCAGGGGGCCAGGTGGCGATGGTGGTTCCAGAAATTGCCGCTGGCCTGGCGCTCACCGTGCACCCGATCGATGCCCCGCACAAACTCCCTCCAGCCGATCAGCTGCCGCACAAACCCCTCCAACGAGGCGATCGGCACGGGTTGACCTTCGGCTTCCCGCCTCTTCGCTTCCGCCAGGGTGGCTTCGATCACCCGCGAGGGGGTGAGCAGCCCGATGTTGAGCAGGGGGGAGAGCAGGGAATGGTGGAGGGTGTCGAAGCGCTGGCTGAGGGCGTCTTCATAGGGCCCGAACCCCTCAAGCCTTTCGCGCAGAAACAGCCGCAGCCAGGCATCGGCGCCAGCCTGATCGAAAGGAATCCACAGCTCGCCGAGCTCGCCGGGGTGGTCCGCGAAATGGGTTGCGATCAGCTGCCGCACCGCCGGCCCGTGGGGGCTTGGGGCCACAGGCGGCAGCGGTGGTTCCCCGTAGTTCTTCGGCAGCCGCTTGCGGTTCTCCGCGTCAAAGCTCCACTGGCCGCCGACGGGGGAACCATCGGGCTCCAGCAGCAGCCCCAGCCGTCGCCGTTGGCGTTGGTAGAAGGCGGCCATGCGCGGACGCCGTTGGCCCCCAAACCAGGCCTGGCTGTCGGCGGTGGATTCCAGGAAGGCGGGCGAAGGCAAAACCTTCAAGCGCACCGATCGCTGCTGGCAGAAGCGCTGCAGGGCTTCTTCAAACGGGCGGTCAGCAATGGCGGCCACCTGGAGGTCCCGCCCATCCCCCAGCTCGGTCTCCAGCCGCCGCCAGAACGGCATCGCCAGGGAGGCGGCCAGCTCGTGGTAGGCCACGGCAAGGTCCCGCTCGATCAGGGCATCGCGAAAACTGCGCATCGCCACGAAGGTATGCAGCAAACGCAGCCGGTGGTACCGGTAGGAGCTGGCCACGGCGATGTCTTCGATCATCACCACCCGGCTGGAGGCCTGGAGCTGCAGGGGTGAGGGGCTGAACCAGTCGCGGTGCAACTGGTCGCCGAGGATCAGGGTCAAGGTCATGACGTCAACTGGATCACATCAGGCCCATCGCCGGCGGTGGAGGTTTTCGGGGTCATAGAGGCGCCGCTGCCGCTCCAGATCAAAGCGCCGGGGGCTGCCCCCGAAGCTGCGGGGGTCGGAACCCACCCCCGCCAGGTAGGCCCAGTTGCCGGTGTTGAGGGCGGGGTGGGCGTCGATCAGGGCCCACTCGAAGAAGCGGGCGCCCCAGGTCCAGGGCAGCCGCAGCTCATTGATGAAGTGGGAGGCAACCCACTGGCGCCCCCGGTTGGAGAGGTAGCCGGTGGCCAGCAGTTCGTTCAGTTGGGCATCGATCAGGGGGTGGCCGCTGTCCCCCCTGGTCCAACGGCGAAAACGCTCCCTGTCCTCCTCCCACTCCGGCAGGCGGCCCTGAACGCCACTGGGGGCGTGGAAGGCGGCGCCATGGCGCTGCTCCGACCAGAGGAAGAACTCGCGCCAGAGCAGTTCCTGCTTCATCGCCTCCGACCCCTCGTCTGCGCCCCAGCACTCCTGGTACTGGAGCACCCCATGCCAGAGGCGGCGCACCGAGAGCGCGCCGATCGAGAGGAAGGGGGAGAACTTCGAGGAGAACGCCGTACCCACCAGCCCGTTGCGGGTGGCCTTGTAGGCGCGCAGTCCGTCGGAGTCAAAGAAATAGTTCTGCAGCCGGGCCAGGGCCGTGGGTTCGTCACCAGCAAAGGGGAACGCACTGCGGGGATCGCAGGCCGCAGGGCTCGATGGCGCCGACGGAAGCCCCTCCCCCACCCCCTGGAGAGGGGGCAGGGGCAAAGGCGGCAGGGGGGCGACGCGCAAGCTGCGCCGGAAGTCCGAGAACACCAGGGGGAAGGTCTCTGCCGGTAGGGGCCAGTCCGCAAACAGCCGGCTTTCCTGGCCCTTCAGCACCACATCGGGGCGCAGGGTGGGCCCGAGAAGCTCCAGGGCCTGATCCAGGCTGTGCTGGGGAAGGTGGTGAAGGGGAATCCCCGCCGCCGCCAGGCGGACCTGCAACGAACCCTGGGCCGCCGCCGCCAGACGCCTCTGGTGGGGACCCCGCAACCGCTGGCCCTCGGGGCGGCAAGCCAGGGCGATCAGGCACGCCCCCGGCTGGCGCCGCGCCAGGGTCGCCGCCCTGTGCCAAACGGGCTGGTCGTCGAGGCGCAACTGCCCCTCCAGGGACACCACGATGGTGAAACCGCCCCCCAACGATCGTTCCCCCTTGTGCGCCCTTGCCTGCCTCCCACCCTGGCAACCACCAGCGGCCAACGTGGGTGCCACGGTGGCCGCCAGGGCGCGATTGACTGGACGTTGCCAGACCGTTCCCATGGCCGTGCAGGTGCTCAGCGCGCAGGATCGCTGGAAGCTGGACCGCAGCGATGACGCCCTCTTCTACGGCGAGCCCCGCTTCGTGCAGCATCTCGATGGGGCCTTCCGAAGCCGGTTGTCGGCGCTCTACGCCGAGCGGATAGCGCCGGGGGCGGTGCTGCTGGATCTGATGAGCAGCTGGGTCAGCCATCTGCCCGAAACGGTTCGCTACGGCACCGTGATCGGCCAAGGCCTCAACGCCAAGGAGCTGGAGGCCAACCCACGGCTGGATCGCCACTGGGTTCAGAACCTCAATCAAGACCCAACGCTTCCCCTGGACTCCGGCAGCATCGACGCGGCCCTGGTGGTGGCTGGCTGGCAGTACCTCCAACAGCCCGAGGAGGTGGCCGCCGAACTGTTGCGGGTGGTGCGCCCCGGCGGAGCGCTGATCGTGGCGTTTTCGAATCGAATGTTTGCCCAGAAAGCCCCGCGAGCCTGGACAGAAGCCAGCGATCAGGAGCGCCTCAACCTGGTGGCCCGGGTGCTGGTGGCCCAGGGCTGGCCCGCGCCGCTGCTGATCGCCGAGCCCACCCGGGCGGAGGGACCGCTGGGCTGGCTGGGGGGCCAGGGGGATCCGTTCTTCGCGGTGATCGCCACTGCACCCCTCAATCAGGCATCCCTGCCCCAAACACCGTGATGCGGGAGCTTTCCCGGTAGGTGGTCTCGGCCATGGTGTCGATCTCAAAGGACGACCAGGTGGCCCACGGCTCCTGCTCCGTTGCCGTGGCTGACCATTCGATCCTATGGCCGCGGTAGGTGAGGCCCACACAGGTGAGGGCCAGGTCATCGGCCATCAGGGTCCAGAGCACATGCACCCCTGCTCGGTCGTAGTCCGGCGGCTCCTGCAGTGGCGGCCGATCGGGCAAAAAGCCCGGCAGGGATTGGAGCTGCCGCTGGTTTTCCCAGGCGAGGTAGTGGCCGTTGTCGGTGGGATAGAACCAGCAGGTCTCGTTGTCAGCCTCCCGCAGGGGGAAGCGATCAAGACAACGGCATTCGCTGATCTCCAGCTGCCCGGCGGGATGGTTGACCTCGGGGGCGACCAAGGCACCGCCCAGGGCATAGACCCCAAGCCAGAGCGTTCGCGGCTCGAATTGGGGCACCACCGCATCACAGATGATTCGTCGTTCAGGAGTGCTGGTGCCGCTAGCGCCGCGGGCACCACCGCCACCGGATAGATCGGCCCAGCCCTCGCTGACCAACTCCTCCAGTTGGGCCGTGGATCCCGGAGCCAGCTGAAACAGACGCAGGGCGGCGCCACTGCGAATGCCCTGCAGCTGCGCCTGCTGGAGCGACTCCCAGTCGGCCCCATCGGCGGGAAGGGCCGCCTCGGGCGCAAGGACAAACAAGAGTGTGTGCGGCATGGTCACACCAGGGGGCGGGCAGGCGGGGCAGGGGGC
>Ga0194062_1000077_pt1 | contig 38502 bp, 32 predicted proteins | sample SepL2225m_MetaG_FD_155481 | JGI IMG/M metagenome (GOLD analysis project Ga0194062, IMG submission 155481) | Anoxic zone freshwater microbial communities from boreal shield lake in IISD Experimental Lakes Area, Ontario, Canada - Sep2016-L224-25m | ecosystem: Environmental > Aquatic > Freshwater >... | reverse complement strand
CTCTCCTCTCGCTCTCTCCTCTCGCTCTCGCTCTCTCCTCTCTCCTCTCTCTCACTCTCAGTCTTTATCGGGGTATGAAGCCACCTCCCAGGTAGTGGTCACGTTACCTTATTTTTTTTAACAAAAAAATGGCGGGGCGTCGGCGACCGAGGTCGCGTTTTGGGGGCTCCCGACGCGTGTATTTAAGGGTTCCCTCTATATGCCCAGTGCGATATGAGCGCAAGCACAGCAACGACTGCCCAATCGCGGACGCAGCTTGACTCGACCGCCGCCCCGTCGGCGACGCAGATAGTGCGGCGGACGCTTCACGTGAACATCAAGGGGTCGCTGGCAAATTTGGCGATGGCAGGGCCGCAGGGGGGGATGTGGAAGGCGGTATCAGGCAAGGAGACAGCGGTGTTTCTGCCGTCGCTGGACGAGGACATGGACCCCTCGCACGGGGTGCACTACATCCGCAACGCGGTGGTGCGCAACGTGACGATCAAGGAGCACATGTCCACGTTTCCGTACGCGCTTGGGGTGACGCTGAGCTGCATGCCGCCTTCGGAGGTGACAGAGCTGGGGGAGAAGTACGCCTACACTGTGCTGCCGACCTCGCGGCTAGCGGTGCCGCAGGAGGTGTACTCGTGCGACACGAGCATGCAGGACGGGTCCATGTGGCGGGCGCAGTACTCGGAGTGGAACAGCTCGAACCTGGAGTCGCATGGGGTGATGGACGTCAATGGGCAGCCGTACGTGTTCGTGCACCTGCGGCACCCCATCGTGGGGCTGCTGCGGCACAACGCGGACCTGATCGGATGCGACATCGACAAGCAGCCGCGCATGGACGACAACTGGCTCAAGATCACGCGGCAGGTGCTCAGCACGTGCTGCCAGACGCTGCGCAAGCAGGTGCTTTCCAAGATGCTGACGCAGGACATGAACATGTTCAGCATGCAGATCCATCGTCTGGACAGCGACACCTGGGACGACCTCGGCGACGGGGTCAGCGCGCTGCAGGACTTCAGACCCAAGGCCAAGTGGGCCCCCGAGGAGCACGAGCGGGAGAAGGAGCACCATCTGCGCGAGTTCGTGACCAAGCCGTACCACTACATGGCGCGCCTGCAGATCGAGTACGAGATCCCCACGCAGACGCAGCAGACATAGTAGTGGGACGGCTTGGTATGGGCATAGTGATCTGCGCAGCAGCTCTAGGGCTCTGTACGCGTGCTGTTTATTCCAATTAAAAAAGGCACGTGTGCGCGTGGTTCCCAAACGAATGAATACACTATGCATAGTATATAAACCCGCACGCCACACGCGTCGTGAAGCTCCACAGCATGGCCACGACCGGCGGCAGACTAGATCACCATGTGGACAGTGCGCCAGCGTACATGCCCAATGCAGACCCAGGTCGCCATGGCGGCGGCACCTACACGTCCCATGACATCGAGCCCACGCTCGAGGCGTGGGAGAACATCTTTGGGCCCTCGGCCCGCGACATCAAGCAGGATATGCAGCGCTTCAAGCGGCACGGCCGCTGGCACCTGCCAGACATCCTCAAGGGCCCGAATCAGTACCTCACGGACCGCATCGACGGCCTCATCACAGACGCAGCCAACAGCCTCTTCACGTCCAAGATCCTGCCGTACAAGTACACCACCAACGTCGACGGCAAGATCAAGTGGAACGTGTGGGCCTTTGACGAGGGCCTCGCGAGCCGCGTGCCCTACGAGTCGGCGGCCCGCACCCTCACGCAGTCCAAGCGCTCCTACTCAGGGTACATGGTGCGCCAGGGTATGGCCATCGTCCTCGAGCATAATTTCATGATGACGCAGGCCGGCCGCGAGAACTTCAAGAATCAGCTCATGCAGCTCAAGGGCTCCATCCAGCTCACCAACGATCTTGACGTCCACGTCGCGCTGGTCCTGGCCCCCTCTTACCAGAAGACCATGTCAGAGCGCTACCTCGCGGAGGATAAGACCCCCTCTCAGATCTGCCGCGAGTTTGTCGACCTCTTCGGCTTCGTGCAGAAGAACCAGAACGCCTTAGACATCCTCATCGAGGAGGCCAAGTCCCAGCTCCGCGTCTGGGGCGGGCCCATGCCTGACTTCCTCATGTGCAACCCCAAGCTCACGTTCCAGCTCACCATGACCCCTGACCGCACCAACTACGTCACCCAGGGCGCGGAGGGCCCCAAGCGTCTCCGCTCAGGCCCAGAGATGTCCACATACCGCGGCATAGGCATCATCCATACCCGCGCATTCTCGATGGAGACGGGCGCGCCCCCCCGGGACATCCTGCGCCGCCGCATCCGCGTTGCAGAGTTCTACCGCATCCTTCCAAGCCCTGTCAACGCTAAGAGGCTCTTTGGCCTCTACAATGAGGAGCGCGACACTTGGTTCTACCTGAGCTTCGTCGATCTCCTCCGATATGCAGACTGTGAGGGTTCTCAGAACAACAATCGCGTCAAGCTGGCCATCGACAGCCTGCATCAGGAGGGCCTGAGCTCCAAGGCCTCCCTATCCCACCCAGCGGGAGCAGGGCTCGCTGTCGACGCTAGCCGCTCGCTGGGCGTGTCTGGGCCCAGATTTGGGGGCGATGGCACTGTTGCGACCGTCCTCGGCGATCTGTATGTCAAGCTATTCCGACACGCCATCCACCCGGAGTTCTCCATGAAACCTCGCTTTGTCACAAGTGGCCTTGTGTACGTGCCTGGCGCGATCGACATGTGCGACGTTGACGTGAACACTCAGGCAATGTGGGTTCATAATACCAACGATGTTCCAATCATTCCCATGATTAGACGAGCAGCTGTAAGTGTTTATGGGAATGATTTTTTTAATGGTCGTGATGCTGTAGAAAGGAAGCGCTTTCAGATCATCGCCAGCTCTGTCGAGGAATATCCTCGGGGTTTTCGAACGGCATATGATCTTATAGTAGTAGCTGCAGCAGCAGCAGGAGATACACAGAATCTTTACAATGCTTTTGATGCATATTCTAGGGGTGTAGTGGCAGCTGCAGGCATCAGAAATCTTATAGCTTCTGTTACTATGAGAAACCACAATAGGTATGCTGTTCCAACTGGATTAGTTAATATGTTTTCAGATGGCTCCCTTGAAACTGTCTTGAGTGCTACTACTATCAGAGCTGTGGTTGACAGTGCTACAGACAGGTTCAATGTAGGGCTCAGGCGGATAGGCGCGTTCATGTCGCCAAATCACTACAGGCATAGAAACGAAGGGATCAAGGGCCTTGGTTCCATTATTGGGTACAATATGCTGATGACAGCGGAGGTGATCACAGCATTGCTTCGAAAAACTGCAGCAGGGGTGCACGATCACCCCTTGTATAATACAATATTAGCATCATGTATTGCAGATCCTACTGATGTCACCAATGCAACATTGTTGGCAGCTATAGGGAATTTTTTGATCACCCAGGTGTATGATCGATATGCTGGACAAAAAAGGACAAGACTGGAGCTGCAATATGATTTGAATGCGCTTGCAGGACAGATTGTATTGGCAGGGCATGGAACTGCTAACGAATATTGTGCTCCCAATTTCTTCTTCTGGACGTGGCCAGCAACAGATTCATCAGCAGAAGATGCTATATTTGCTGGTACCCCTCTTGGTGCTGTTCTGGATGCTCACGTGCGAGCTGCTGGAGCTGCTGCAGACAATTGGATTGTCACTAATGCCTTTTTGACATACATGCGTGCACACAACCCATTTGCAAAAAACGCGCACGTGTTCACAACGGAGGCCACGATTCCCAGGGTCCAGGAACCCAATGACGCTGCAGCGGTTGGGCTGGACTTCATGCACGCGATGGCCTTCAGGCTGTTTGGCGATCAGGAGCTCCAGGCTCCTGCACAGGTGATATCTGGCGGGGGCTGGCCGTCGCCAGACGATTACCTGAGCCCATCGCGGCGAGTGGACAGCTCCTGGATGCGTGCGGTGGAGGGAGTGAACGAGCTGCATCCTAAGGCGGTTGACTTTGCGGCGCAGACGGAGGTGGTCATCGTCCGCCCGAACATAGAGCACTACATGCTGGGCATCATCCTAGGGCAGGGCGGGGAGGGGCTTGGCAGCACGTTCTGGGGGCAGACGGAACTGTCAGTGTACGACGACTCAATGCACGGCATCTGGGGTATGTCGTACAAGTACCACGAGCGCGCGATGGTGATCAATGAGCGAAACCTGGTCCGGCTGTGGGACGTGGCCTACGACGGGTACGTGGGCGGCAAGGACGACACGTACGTGAACTGGAACGACACAGATCAGAACTCTGAGAAACCCAATTCAGTCGAAAATTTCCGCACACGCACGCTGGAGGTGACGCGGCACTACCGTGGGCCATCTATGATGGTGATGGCGTTCAACCACCAGGTGGGAGACGCGTTCCACGACCAGTTCCGCGCCAACTGGCCGTCGCCCATCATCTTCTATGACGACCCTGGGAACAGGAACCGCATGCCGATCGACTACGACAATCTGCACGTCATCCCCACGGAAGAGTTCAGGGTATTTGACACAGAAATCTACAGGGACGGATACAACGCATACAAGTCCAAGATGCCTGACTTTGCGACGCTGCATCGCATGCGCAAGAACGCGGGCCTGGCCGCGGTAGAGCACGAGGTGTCTTCCGACGCGCTGGCGTTTCAGGGGACTATGCGTGTCCAGACGACGGAGGGGCAGCTGGTGCAGGAGATTGCAGGGAGCGGGCATCATGGGCCTGATTTTGTTGGGGTCGCGTCGCTGCGCGCGGGCAAGGGATATAAGATCAACTCGCAGCCCACCATTCAGCGGCTGGTCTGAGCACGCATGTTTTTTGTTTGGGGGTTGGTCCATTCTAACTTCATTAAATTCTGAAAATAAACACGTGTGCAATGCAAATGCCTCTACTTGTTGGCGCCTTCAATGTCGAATTCGCCCCAGAAGTCGTTGTTCCCAGGGTTCGGGTCGCGGCTGCGCTTGCGCGAAGCCTCCTCCTTGAACTGGCCGCCGCTGAGCGCGCGCAGCGACTCGCACTCGACGCGGAGCCGCTCGATCTCGTCGACCTGCTTAGCATGCAGATTCGACGCCTCGCACGCGACTGTCCACACGCCGTTGTTTTCGCGGGTGTCATTAACAAGCCGCTGCATGCCCTCAGAGAACTGCTTGCGCGCATCCTCGTTGTTGACGCTGTCCTGCAGCCACTTGTTGATGACTGTGTCCAGAATCCGCTTCATCTCGTCGCGCTTTCCTTCCTGTAATGAAAAAAAACCGGTCAGAGAAAGCGGCGGCGAATAAAGCCCAAAATCAGAATAAATTTGCCCAAGTCAAATAATACCTGCAGCTTGCTCATCTTCTCCTTGGCCTCCTCCAACTCCTTGATCAGCCTCTCCCTATCCGACTGCAGGTGTTGCACCTGGCTGAGAATAGATGTGAGCTCCTGCGGGGTGGAAGCAGAGGACTGCTTCGCCTGGGTTGCATCACTTGCTGAGGACATGTGCTCTCTGTGGGGCACGCTGGGACGCGCGCTTAAATACACCCATTTGGACTGGCAGAGTTTTTATGATTGCCAACGTTTTATTGCTTTTTTCCTGCTGTATCACTCCTTGTGCAAGTCCTCCTCTCCAGCATCGTCCTCGCTGGAGCAGGGAAACTGCTCAGGGCAGAGTGCAGCGTAGAGATCCGACGCTGCGTGCACTGGGATGCGAAAGGTGGACTCGCGGTAGTAGTCAGGGTAGAGACGCAGGTTGTTGAGGATCGTCGACAGGGGGTGGATGCGGAACGCGTCGTATGGCGAAGGCTGCGCGAACGGCACTGTGAAGTGAAAGTGCAGCTGGTACACGCTAGGTGGGTAGTTGGCGAAGATCATGATCTGGTCCTCCTCCACGCCAAGCTCGCGCTGCATCGCCGCCAGGCACAGGCGCTGCATGCGCTCCAGCATGGGGACGTGACGCGCGCGGAGATCGCGGATGCTCCTGAGCGACGGGTCTGTGGTGATGGCCAGCCAGTTCAGGCGACGCGGAGACGAGCAGCACAGAGTGGTGGCAGAGGGGTCCACTCTACGGGACGAGTGGTGGTGGTGGAAGCAGCGGTCGATCTCTTTCCACCTCATGGTGGGCGGCGAGGGGCGCCGCCGCTGCTGATCAGGCAGCAGCACAAAGTCGGGGGTGCGAACGCGCACGTGCTCGCTCTCACGCTCTGCTGATATGACCTCGCGCACCCAGCCCTTGCTGGGGCGCTCTACTTCCTGCGTCACAAATGCCTGCGTGTCCATCGCCGAGTGTGACGTGGGAGTCTCATACACCAGCCGGATGCTCGTGTCGGATGCGCGCATTTTTTATTGAGGGGTGTCCACGCGCCCTGTGGATTCATAAATAGACCCCCTGCGTGCGCCTGTTGCCTCCAATGCCCGCGTTTGATGAGCGTGAATGTTCTATTTTTCATGGCATAAAAACAAGTTTGTATATTTTTTTATTCAGAAACTCAGGCGGCTCAGGCGGCCACTGGGACCTCGCTCAGCGCGTCAGCACGCCTGAATGAGATCTCCCGATGGTAGCCGTCGATGTGCCTCTGTGCGTCCTGAAGCTGCCCACCCGCTCGGTCGATGCGCCGCTGCAGCTTCGCCACGCGCGTCTCCAGCACCACCTGCTCTAGCTTCTTGTGAGGACGCGGAGGACCCCTCTTCTTGCCAATCTTCTTTGGGCCTTGCGTTGTCTTGCCGCTGGTCTGCTGAGGCTGCTTGCGCCCCTGCCTCTTCTGGGTCTGTGGTTGTTGGGTGGGTCTCACAGTCTGCTCAGTATCCTCCTGGGGGTCCATCTTCTTGGCTGCCAACTAGCTTCCCTCGCGCAGTACCACTGTGTATTGCATCTTTTTTTTCGCGTTCTGTGCGTTTCTTTTTAAATATTACTGCATTTTTTTGAGAATTACACGTCGTTTTTTTTCATTTCAGTGAATGGGTGCATGGCATATTCAATAGGGAGACACGCGAAGAGGCGGACGCGTGATGCGCCCTTTTTGTGCCCCCTTCCGTCCAAGTGGCAGTGATATCTCTGGTTTGCATGTGACCTCGTGTGTCATGCGCGTGTCATGCATGCAGTACGCCCCCAGCTCGTCCCATCGCCCGTCGCGTGCCATCGCCACAGCCTCCAGTCCGCTCCCTGTCTTGCCCTGCAGCCCGTTGGCCGCCAGCAGCGCATTGAGCGAAAACCCCCGTCCAATGCACAGGCGAGTTGCCTCATACACGTCCACCAGCTTGAGCATCCACCCGGCCACGCGCGCGATGTCCACACCCCAAGAACGCGCCATGAATGGGACGTCAAATCGCACGCCGTTGAAGGCGCATAGCGTCCCAGCCCTGTCCAGCAGCAGCATAAACTCCTCACGCGAGTCTCCTTTGGCGAAGATGAAGGTCTGCGCAATCTCTGCATCTGGGTCGTATGCGCACGCGCACGTGATGGCGTGCACTGAAGGGTCAAGCCCTTCGGTCTCTATGTCAAATGCAAGCATTCCTCGTCTGGTGTGCTGCAGCGTTTTCGGACGCGCCTTTTGTATCAAACGCCCTGTTCCTGTGCCTCGTTGCGTTGTGCGCCCTTTTGTCGCTGCTGTTATGATGCAACATGTGCCTTCTTGTTATGTCTGCTGTGATAGACGCATCACACACGTGCGCAGGAAACACTCTGTCTCCTGTGCCCTTCTTGATTCAATAGCGCCAAGGTGCATCTCCAGGTCTGCCCTTGGGTCAATCTTGGAAGTGCTTCGCAGGATAGCAGCGAGCTCCTTGCTGACAGGCATCTGCTTCTGCCCTTTTTTGGTCCGAATGGCTGCAGGCTGCTCCATGTATGTGGTTGTCTTTTTTGTATTGTGGCATACACCACAGGCTGTCTTTCCTTTTTTTTGTCATTGATATGCTCATATTTAAATGATTAGCACGCTGAGTCATAACGCAGATATACATACTTATCTGCGTTCCCCGTTCATTGAAAACTAGAACTAGCTAACTACCTGGGCGTCAAGCCCTAGAGCAGGGACCTTTTTTGCGCATTGTGCCAGAATGAGCATTTCTACTGCTACTGCTGCTGCTGCTGCTGCTACTGCTGCTACTGCTGCTGCTGATGATACTGCTTCCGGTGCTGCTGTTGATACTGCTGTCGCTGATATGCCTCCTGCTGCTCAGGCTGCATCTGGGCAAAACGCAGCAATAGGTTTCCTGAAAAGAAAGGTTGGTAACCAAGCTGTCAATACTGCTCAAGCGTCAGCAATTGACGATTTTTTTGCTAGTTGCATGAAAGGCGCAGACAATATCAGCAAAATACATGGTGCAGTTTCTACGCCTTACATCTTGAAAGAAATTGAGAATGGCGCGATGGTTGAACAAGCCAGTACGGCTGGTTGCGCTGGAGCAGGTATGTCGGTGACACAAAAGACTGAATTAAGTATAGTTGATCTTGGAGGCACGCTTGCTTGTAAAGAAAACACGTATGTTTTTGCTGAAGTGTTTAACGCCTCTGCTGTTACCATGGCCTTCAGTGCTGACTCCCCCCTTGGCAGCAGTGGTCTCTCATTATTTGCTGCCAACGCTTCAGACAAATTGCAATTTGGTCTCCCTGTCATCATCAAGCTGGACAAGCCTGATAAAGGAACCATTGGACTTGTACCTGGGCTCATCCCATATAATAGTATGACTGGAGAGGAAGCCACAAGGAAAACCAACCTGACTTCCATCAAGCCATATGCTTCGACGACTGCAGTGTATCACACCACTTGTACTGGTGTTGTGGCAGTCAGCGGTCAAGTTAATGAGAATTCCATAGGTAAACAATGTGGTCTCACCAAAATGCTGTCGTTTGTAGGTGATTACGCAACCATGAACGCAGAGTCAGGTGGCATAGCTGCAAAGTTTCAATCAAAAGATGCTACATTTTTTCCTGGTTTGATGTTTGGTATTTGCTATGACAGGAAATATGAACAGATGAATATAACAAATCCTGCATTTAGCATGAAATCTTTTGACAGAGACATATTCGGCCCTGCCATGCCTGTTGCAACAGCGCTCCAACATTTGATCAGAGAGAATACGGAGTGCTATCTGATAGAACTTGTTGACAATCTTTCAACACATAAGCATGAGACAGAACAACTCTTCGCCAAGATCAATAAAAATTCGCATAAAATGGGTGGGTTCTTCTTTCTTCCTAAGACAGACGATGCAGACAAGGACCTAACTGCCATGATTGAGGCTGCATTTAGCTTCCTTTGTGAGACCCCAGGTCATAAGATGCAACCTAATAAGGTCACCAAACCGATTGATTACTTCCCCTATCAAGACATAGAAGAATGCGTTGCAATCGTTGCAAGACAAGGTGTCAAACGCAGCGTTGTATCATGTCTTGTCCATGGTGTGATGTCCAATCGAGGTGGAGTTTATGTCATTGATTGCCAATTTCGCAATAAGAAGCAGAAAGATGATACCCAGCTGACAAGGACAGGCACGTTTGAATTCCATCCACATTTGTTCAATGATGGTGAGAAAGGGTTGAAATTTCCATTCAAATTCAATCCAAAGACACTTGGAGAGGCCCCTCTCCCAATCAACATCCACCATCATTGCATAAGTCTATCGGCTATGAACCATATGTCTCTGAACCCCTGCATGCGCGACGTCCTTCGCATTCCCTGTGCAGATTTGTATATTCTGCTTGAGTTTGCCATGTATGGGAACCGATCTGGTATGTCTATTATTACAGACAAGTTCAAGGAAACGGCAAAATTCATTAAGAGCAACAAGGGCGAAAAGCCAATTGGTTCTCTTAATCTATCCATGACTCCAAGGTTTGGCGTTATGCATGGCACTGGGGTTAAGGATTGTGCCGACATCACTGCTCATATGCAAGCTTTTTTTGTTGATACAAAGGCATCAGTGGACCCATACACCAATACCCTCAAGAATCTCCATCCTGAGACCATGATGAATATCCTCCCAGGCTTGTTCTTTCATTTCTTCAAGTTTGTTGAACCAACTGATTCCATGTCTGTAGAGTATTATATCACGAAGGCAATGGACTTTTGTGTTGACTACCAGCATGCTGATTCGACTGACAGGCTGGACTTCTGCATCATAGCAGGAAAAGCTTTTATGGATGTCATGCGCCTGAATTTCAGCGGCCATTTCAAGGGAAGATCAGGGGCGGTTCCCCCCAGTAGGTTTGCAACAGATTCATTGCTTGAAGGTGGAATAGGAGTCACCGCATTTGGACGTCAGATTGTGACACGGTTGATCACTCACATGAACCAAACATATGCAGTGAAACAGTTGGCAGACAATGACAGAATGGATCTCTCGGGGGTGACAGACATCCCTCTGTTCTCGACTAAGCTATTTCCGTTGGTGTACGCAAATTACCTTCTTTATTCACGTTTCATTGGTGATGCAAAAGCCCCAATCATGATTGGGGCTTCATGTGACCTGAATAGTGTTGTAAACCGGCAAGCAGTACTATGTCATGGTAAGGCTGCAAATCTCTCAGCCAAATTCAAAACTGTCCTGCATGTACAGAAAGATGATGATGAAGATGAAGAGGAGGAGGAAGAAGAGGAGGAAGAAGAGGATGATGGAGCGGGAGAATAGGGAACTGTTCGCGCAAGCAGAGCACAGCACGCATTTTTGTCGCGCAGTCATTTGCATCAGGCAATGATTGGTGGCATATAGCGTATTATCCTTTGATTGACAACACAAAGGAGAAAAATTCAATGAAAAACGTTTTTTAGAGTTGCATGTGCCCACTTGTTCTGAGCGACAGCTGCCTCATATCATGTCCCCTACAGCAAACGACGCTGTGAGTATGCCGACGAGGAGCAGAGGGTCAAACCCAAAGCCCAACGTGCACAGCAGGGAGAGCACCAGGGCATCAAGGGGGGTCGTGATGAGAGTGGCCACGCACGCGCGAGAGCGCAGCTTCGTCCCGATGCGCGCGGCGATGGCCCAGATAAGAGCGGCGTTGTATGGTGTTTCGGTTCCTGCGTATAGGCGTGTGGCGACAAGGAGCAGGGTCCCAGATATCAGGTTGTATATAGGGGGATCGGCGAGGTCAGCACGCGCCCACCTCGCACAGGCCCACGTGCCCATGTAGGCCAGCACATACACCAGAGTGGCGCCGGCTGCAACAGCCTCCTCCTGCGTCACAAATGCACGCCCCCAGCCAGAGGCCAGGACCACAGCCACGCAGCACGCGGAGGCGGCCACTGTGCGATCGTCCTCCGCAAGACGAGCGGGGGCTGCACCACCCTGATCTTCTGCATCAGCACGCTCTACGCGTCGCAGCACGAGATAGCTCAGCGCGCGGACGATATATACAGCGAGCAGGCACACTGACCAGTAGGCCCAAGGGGACAGATCAGTGCGTGCGAACGCGAGCGCGCCGTTGCAAAACACCAGATCGCCCCCATCGTCCAGCGCGTCGCAGCTTGACACGTCATACACGTCCGATGAAGCGATGAGGGTGCGTCCGTCGTCGGCTCGGCTGCACCCAAGCCCTCCCCATGCGGTCAAGGGGTTGTACCCAGGGGATTTCTCAGGCAACGGGAAGCACAGCCCGCGCCCAGTGTCGCAGAGTGCATGCGGAGAGGCCTCGCACTGGATAGAGGTCCACCCAATGCCTGCCAAGTCAGCCTGCGTCCAGTGTGAAGGCTTCACAGACACCCCTCTTGCGTTCACGCGTATGCATCGTCCTGACGCTGCCAGCAGCGCGTCCCATCCTGATGTCCATACCACGCGCGCGCTGTCGGTGGAGAGATATGGCGTGGCGTCTGATAGGTCAAAGAGAGGCATGCCAGTGCAAGGGCACACACGAAGGACAAAATACGCTTAATAGGCACGCGGCGTCAAGCTTATTAAGGCTAGCGTGATAGGGGATCAGTGCATGCGCGACCTTGGCACAGTGGTGGTCACCACATGCCTATGCATCCTGGTAGCCTTCTTTGTCACAGACAAGCTGTGCCTGGGCTACAAACACTTCCAGCTGCGCGGCGCGCAGATAGAAAAAGAGGCATGGCTGCTTGCGCAGTGCCTGAAGCCTGATTTCTACAATAACATGCGTATGCACACCACGCTGTGCGAGGAGGTCGAGGCCACAGCCCGCGTTGGGGCCATGTGGCACGCAGTCAACGAGGTGGCCACCAGCCTACCCATGCCAAATCCTGTCGACCTGCTGAACCGCGCCAGCTGGGCCACTGTCGCGTGCGTGGCCCTTGTGCTACTGCTGTGCCCTTCCCTGGTCATATCCCAGCTTCACTCGCGCGCCAGCAGGGGGGTTATCCCATACTCCATAAGCGACAGGACATCGTGTGCGTGAGCGTGGGCTATTTTAGCGTCGCCTCCTCTCCTTGTGTGTGCATGGATCCATCTGAAGTGTCTGCCATGATAGAGCACATGAGCCGCCTGGGGATGCACGAGCAGCAAAGACGGGCTCTGGGTGCACACAATTTTGACAGAGGTGTGGCTCTGCAAGCAGAAAAACACCTGCTCGAGGCAGAGCGGGATACTCTGCTTGCCAAGGTCGTTGCTATCAGACGAATGTATGCACACAACAAAAAAAAACTAGGTGATCTTGAAACACTCCACGCTGCTAACCTCGAGCTTACTAGAAAAATGAAGACAATGCATACAGAAGAACATGTAGTGACCATTGAATTAAGAAATAGACAGCTGTTGCATGAAAAGGAAGAGGAAATAGGAAGACTTACAAGAGATCTTGCAACAGCGCATAGTGCAGCACCTGCAGTGGCGACTGCAGCAGGTGCTGCTGCAGGGGGCGGGGGAAGTGCATCCGTGCCAGCTACACCAACAGACAAGGACCACAAGGCAATGATAGCATCTGCCATGGCTGCAGAATATGATGATTTTTGTACAGGGGTTTGTACCTTACTTGTGAAACATATTGCTTCAGTTGCAAAATTGAAACTAAATGATCCTGCTGCCATGCCTGAAGTCAACAAATTTATAAAAGGCTTGCATGCACTCATTAACAATACAGTGCAGGTTTTCATTGACAGCATTACGACATATACAAACTATACCATAACTATAGGAACCAAAAAACTTTCAAGCAGAGAAACTAACCAGCTTCGACCATGTCTTACCTTGTTTATCAGAGGAATGACAAGCAGCCTGATGACGGGTATACTTGCTATCTCTGAAACACACAACTTGAAACATCTTTTCAACAGATCTGATATGGATCTGTTTCCCCCACACATAAACAAACTTGCTATAACAGAAGGAGTCCTGTTGAATAATATGTTGCGTTCTCTCATGCCACTGCAGACAGGGAGCATGGTGCTGTTGGAAAAGCTACATCCAATCATTTTAACTGGAAATAAATTATCATTCAGTATTAACATAGAAAATGTTGATGGAAAAAGGTATGCATATGTAGGATTGTCAGTTCATTCAACTGATAATGCCTCCATTCAACACAATCTGTCGTTGTTGATAAGTCATATTATATGCAACATGGTGGCAATCTCTCTGTTCTCTCTTTCTGTCATCACCCCTTTTAAAAATGCTGATCCAAATCAAGTGTTGACACTGAAGTATGATGCCAAAATGCATCATTTTTTTAGAGCAGCCCAAGAAATGATTTTAATTGTAGGTAGTGCGCTGTTGTCTGGTGTACCTCAGATTGATCAATTTTTGGATGATAGTCATGATTTTACAGTTGTTGGTAAAAACATGCAGATTAATGACAGGGCTGTGAACGAGTATCTTTTACCTGCATATATGCATAACATGTTGACTGATATAGTGGAAAAAATGGAGATTTCTGACATAAGGAATGATGCAGCATACATACAAGAATGTGCAAGATTAACTCAAAATTTTGCACAATTGGCTGCTGCTGAAAAAGCTTCTGCAGCCGCAGCCGCAGCCGCAGCAAAACCCTGAAAACTGTCCTTTATGATACACGTTGAAGTATATTTAAATGCCTCTGTGATGTAATGACAAGCACTTCATACAAAGGAAGCTGCTTCAACCATGCTACCGGTCAGTGTAGCAAACCCCACCCCTTCTAGCAATCCTACCCCGCTCAGCATGAACGATAAATTGCATTCTGGTTCAGCTGGAGTCGCAGTTGTCCGTGTTTCAAGCATCATGCATGCTTCCTTATCTGCCAAATCTGTTGCTCCGTTGATCCTCAAATCAATTCCTGCTCAATCATTCCCTTATACTGCTCCTAAATCAACTCAGCATCAAGTTCCTGTTGCCAGCAACACACAAAAGATTGTAAGCAGTGCAAAGGTAGTGGCTCGGGCTGCTTATCACTCCATGAAGCCTTCTGCGTCCATGCATCTCATCCAATGCATGTTTCGCCCCAATCGCCTCCTCAACGTGTGTGTTGCCCTCCTTGCATTGTCTGCAATCTTCAATGGACCACTCTGCACTGTGCAAACTCTGCTTACATCGGTTGTAAGTTTTATTTGTCTTGTGGCATGGATCCATTTTGAAGACAAGGTGAAAACTTGGTTCTCCTCATCCAATATTGGAAAGTATTTTGTTTCAGTTATCAACACAGACTACGCCTTGCAAGTTGCTGTTGGTTTGGTGTTTGTGTTCATTGAAGCATACACAACTGACATCAGCCAGAAGATGTTTGTGTTCTGTTGTGTGACATCTGTAAACCTACTCTTCCGGATCATGCGCTACTTCTATTATAACAAGTATTTTGACAAAGGTGCAGTATGTGCGTTTTCTGTAAGCCTGTGCATCCATCTCATCGTGTGTGCCATCCAGGTAATGTTTTTGGCAAAATTTGACCATGGTTGGATGATGAATGTTTTCAATGCGATTGTCTATATTTTCATGCATTTTACACAAGAGAAAAAACAGCACAATGTGGTCAAATTGATGTTTAATTGGATGTACAAGCAATTCGAATATTTTCTCACTTGGAGTGCATTCAAAGTCAGTTTCATCTCCATGCACGCTTCTCTCTTTGGTTGCATCATTTTCAGATATGCCACAATAAAGAACGTCTGCATGCTAACAGAGAAAAATGCTACCAACAACTGCACGCTGACAGGTGTGAATGCTACCAACAACTGCACGCTGACAAATGAGGATGCTGCCAACATCTGCACGATGGCTCAGAAAAACACTGCCAATGTCTGCACGCTGGCTGTCATTGTCTGTTTCTATGTCATACTGATGTTCTCTGCGTTCATGATGTCGCGTGAGAAGAGGCATCTTCCACCTTCCACAACACAAACTGGTTGTGGTGACATAATATGGAATTTTTCTGCCTTTTGTGTTGCAAATTTACTGTGCTGGGGTCAGCAGGTATTGGTTTTTTTTCTGGCCAGAAGCGTGGATATGAAAGATTTAGTCATATGGGCATCAGGTGTATTGGCAGAGAATGTGAAGTCTATGCTGCCAAACATACTATCTGTCTGCCGGCAGCTCAACTCTATTGGAGTAACCATATACTGCCTGCCGATTCCATTGCTTGCTCTTGTCATTGTTTCGTTCATTGGAGCATGCAGAGGCAGTGGTTTCTGGTCCTTTATAAGCAGCCAGGTGCTGAGCTGCTCATTTCATATCATATCCCACTTCTTGATGCCAAGCAGCATTGGAGAGATAATGTCCATGCCAAATGCAGTCATGAGTAACACTGCCAGCATAGAGGTCGCGTCGTTTTTCAGCAACACAAAAAAACTGTATGGCACATATGCCAACTTTACTACCGCTAGCAACGACTACTTTGCCTGTGCCGGGAAAATGCATCATACTGGTCTGCACGGCATATGCGCGTTGCGCGGCAGCCTGTTTGAGCACGATAAATGTGTATTGCTCCTGAAAGCAGTGAATGGGAGCATTTGTCCATCCATATGCAATAATACTACCCACTTGCAACGTGTTGTTGCCTTGTGCCATGTATGTGACGACTTGCTTGTGAAAATGCATGAGAATGGCATTGTGATGGATGCCCATTTCAACAAGATGGGGCTCAGCATTGGCGCTCTCAATACCATTGGAAAATGGGTGGCATGCTCCTTGAATTTCAAGTCTGAAAAGCAGAAAGAAATGTGCAATGGCGTCAACGCGTCTGGGCATCTTGCCACGTTTGACGAGTCCATCGACCACGTAGTTGGCTTGATGAAGTATGGAACAGACTACACTGTAACAATGTCTGACATCGTTGCCAGCGGCATGCTGCGCCTATCACACGAACATGACACAAAGGTCGTTGATCTGCAAATGAACGAGGAGTTGGTCCGTCTCCAGACGAGGCAGCTCCTGGAAACAGAGGAACGCCTTGCTAGGGTTCAACTGGAGCAGAAGCAAGCTAATGAGGCTGCTGCAGCTGCAGCGAGGAAGCTTGCCCAACAGGAGGCAGAGGCTGCTCGCGTCGCCAAAGCACTGAACGAGGAGCGCATTCGCAAAGAAGCGGAAGCTGAGACAGTCCGCCAGGCTGCAGCACAGGAACTCATCCGTCTAGCCAAGGAGGCCAAACTCGCCACTGAGGAGAATGACCGCAACGCGACACAAGCCGCGTTGCTTGCTGCAGAGAAGCGTGCTGAACAAATCCGTGCAGACAACGAGCATAAAATGATGGAACAAGCCCGTCTGGTCGAGGAACAGCAGCGCAAAGAGCAGGCTGCCAAAGAGGAAGAAATGATCGCCAAGGCAGCACAGGAGGCCAGATCTGCAGAGGCCGCCAAGAGTCTAGAGGATACATTTGCCGCCATCCCAGTCAAGGATTCAGAAATAAGCGTGCCAGCAGAGAGCCATATCAACATACATGCTGTTTTCAGTGTGATTGCTGACTTTGGCAACACAGTCTGGGAAGATTTCAAGGCAGGGGACCCATTCAAGGCCGCTGCTGAATTCTCGAACATGGACAAGCATGCGGATGGCCAGATCAACACGTTCGGTGATTTTGCGTCCAGTCTGTGGAAGGAGCTAGCGCCTAACGTCACTTTTTTTGGTTAGTGCCCTTTGTCTAGCATGACAGCGACAAATAAACAAAGCAATATGTGTTTTTGCGTGTACATTTTTTGTGTATGTGTTGAGTGTGCCGTGGGATATTTGAGCCTGCAAGTGCGCGTGCGTCTGCGAACGGTAGTAATCATGCGCACAATCCTGATTTGTATTATGATATCACATGCAGTGCTGGCGGTAGCGTTGCTGCTCACGACTGCATGGCGATCTGATGCCATGGTGCACCTTACCTCGCGTGAGCAGTTTGCCGACTGGGATCCCCTGCTCGATGCATTCCGCGCGCCAGGAGACGAGCCAGCGAGTTTCCTTGCCGTGGTACAGTCTGCCTCTTGGTGCAATGACACTGTGCCACCAGGCACTGTGCGCCCTTCTTTCTGTGTATGCGTTAGTGAGCAGGCGCTGCAAGCGCTTGACAAAGCGTCTGGACCTGACAGAGGGCAGGCTGCGTGGCCGCTGTTGTCCACGTGTCTTCAGCTCAGACCCCCGTGGCGGGTACGCAGCGTCTGGCAGGTACAGCTTGGCATACCTGCTGTGTATGTGTTGACAGCCTCAGCAGCCTTGCACTTTGCAGCACTGTATCCAGGGGCCCCTTGGTTCATTTTCCTTGCCTGGCTGGGGCTTATGGGTGTCTGTGTGCTTGCGACAGCGCCTTTGTTTAACTTTAGCTGGACCCTAGGCATTGTGACGCTCCTGGTCGTGCTGCTATGGGGTGTGCGCCCATCGGTGCGGGACGTGCGCTGGGGCGACGCTGCTGGGGCGTGTTTTTGGTGGGCTGAGGCGTGCGCTGCCCCTGTGTATGCGCTCTACTTTCTGATGCTGCTGTACACCAGGGATGTGGTAGCAGTGGCCACTGGGGTCACTATCGCAGCGGCGATTGGCACCATGTCTCTGCGCAGCTTCTGGTACACTATTTTGCTTAGGGCTAAGCCTGAGCACCTTTGCTGGCGCATTCGCTTTGGGGCGTGGCTGGTGGTATTAGCAGGTTCAACATTCTTCGTCGCTCTGCTACCTCCACAGGAATCACAGCTGCTCTCTGGTGGCGGGGCATACATTGCCATGGAGCTGACGCTGGGTATCGCGCTCGCGCAGATACCTACGGCCCCCCCTGCGGACGCGCTGCTGTTCCAGATCATCGCATCAGGAGTGCGTAATGTTGCGTTTGCGCTGATGCTGATTCTCGACCTAGCGACACCAAATCTGATATAGCTGTGATGTATTTTTTTTTATTTTGATTACCGCTTGAGGCACGCTGACTGAAATGCAAATGCAAATGCAAGCATGCCGACAATGCCAACCTTGGCCATAGGACTGAGCAGCGCGAACCCTGCGTCGAGCGTGGCGTCGCACCAGCCCACTGCATAGCACAGCGTCGCCCATATGCCAAAGCTAGTGTAGCTCAGCAGCAGGAACCACGCTGAGGCTGTGACATACCAAGGCGGTGCAGTGAGCAGCAGCAGCTGTCCCTGGTACGCCACAAGCGACATGGCAGCGGCATACAGCAACCAGGTATCAAGCAGGCCACACTCTATGAGCCCTATGGACTTGCCCCAGTCTGAGCCCTTCTCCATCGAGTGATTGCTGCTGCTAGCTGGCTGTCTGGGTAGCCACGACATAGGCACGCGGAGCGCGCGCAGATCGTTCTCACCCTCCTCATAATCTCTCGCTCCCATTGTGTCGGGCTCTCGCGCCGCTGAGAGCCCCCAGTGCATCTGCAACCCCCCCACGTTGCACATGCAGATGAGAGCGAGACCCAGCAGCGGCATGAACGCAGGCGGCTCCACTATGAAGAGGCACAGCACTGCCACGAAGAGCTCTGGCGCAGTGATGGCGTACTCTGCATAACGGAGCGCGACGCGAGTGGCGCCGTCTGGATCAGGCCAATGCCGCATGGAGAAGAACACCGCAGCAGCAGCCACTGTGCCTGCCACCATGACGAATAGTTCCCCTAGCGCTGCTGCGCCAGATGTGTAAGGTAGAAAAATTGCAGCGCCCAGCGCCGCCAGCCCAGCGCTCCAGCGCCACGCACACGGCCTCACGTGGAAGAGCGAAAACGCGACGGAAATCAGCTCAAAGTGGCCCAGGAGCGCCAGGGGATGCCAGCGTGTGAACTTGCCTGCATCCTGATACAGCGGGAGACCTCTGCGGTTGCAGTTGACAGAGTTGGCGTCTGGTAGAAAGCATGAGCCGTCCAGCAGGTCCCCATAGAGTCCGAAACCAGCTGTGGCGTTGCTCCGCGGAGCAGACGCCAGGTCCTGGAACGTGTCCAGCCCAAATCCACACGCAATGTGCATTCCAATGCATGCCACTGCAGCAACCGAGTGCGCCACCAGCGCTGCAATATTGAGCACGCGCATCCTGGTGTAGGTGTGGTGCGCGTGTGCATGGGGCGATTTAAATAAGCATATATATTTCGCGTGATCTGAGTGGCGGCTCGTCAGCTCATCTGTCATGGCGTTCCTATTTGGAGGGGCCAACACCAAGGCACCGCGCTCGCCACTGCGGGAGCAGCAGGCCGCGCTGCTGCGTGGCATCAGGGACGCAAGCAGAGAGGACAGCCGCGCAGGGGTAGAAGAGCGCCGGCTGGGACAGGAGATCAAGCGACTTGCAGGGCAGGGACACGTTGAGATGTGTGTGTCGCGAGCAAAGGAACTGGTGCGCGTGCGCGCGCATAGGACGCGACTGGCTACTATGCGAGGGCACATGACAGGGCTCACACACCAGCTGGGCTCCTTCCAAGGGACCCAGCGTGTTGCAGAGGTGCTAGCAAAGACTGCCCTTGCGCTGCGCGGCGTCAACAAGAGCATGGACCCGCGCGCTGTGCAGCGCATGCTGGCAGAGTACGAGCGGCAGTCTGAGCTGCTGGCGACATCGCAGGAGATGGTAGGAGAGGGGCTTGACGGTGCTCTGGAGCAGGACGGCGAGCAGGATGCGACTGACTCGGCTGTGGCAGATGTGCTCAGGGGCCTCGGGCTGACCATGCTCGCAGAAAATGCTGTCGCAGGTGGCGCAAACGCGGCATGCGGTTCGACCACCAGTGCTGTTTCCCTCAATGGCTATGGAGACCCACCACTGCAGGTTGAGGACGAGCTTGCGCAGCGCCTCGCGCGGCTGAGGCCAGTGGCATGACGATCTATGTGCCCTTTTTGAATATATCTGGTTTTTTTATTTAATCGTTTTATGCAAATGAGGATTACACATACACACGTGGTCATGCCATTTTCATCACCACCGCGCGTAGATTTTGTTGATTTTGAGGAGTTTCAGCGGCTTGTGGAGCTCATGATCACAATGTATGAGGCCATGGTGGAGCGACGCACCAGGGAGCGTGTCAATGGCTGGCTGAGCTGGCCCAACTTCATCATGCTGAACACACGCAAGGACGGCGCGGGTCTCCTGCAGATCATCACCAAAGGCAAGTCTAGGCAGTGGTGCCTGCGTGTGTCCACCATCATTGACGTAGCGCTGCGCGAGACCATGCGCGGAATCCTCGATTACCACAACTATGAGATCATGCTCATCGACCCAGCGCAATGCTGCCGCGTGCTCACCCGTCGCATAGCCCCCCTCATAGAGGACCTCCTCAGGGGTTTCTTTGCAGACAACATGATGCTGGTGCCCTTCATTCCACGAGGCATGCGGCTGGGTCCCACGCTGAGCTGGCAGCAGGTCATAGGGGTCAGACTGGCTCTGTGTATGGGCTCTCACGCCCGACTTGGCGCTGCCTCTTTTCTGTTTGCGCTAAATGAGGACATCACAGAGCGTGTCGCTGCAATGCTGTTTGTGCGCCCAGAGCTCATGCACGAGTGTATAATATAAGCAAGCAGGCCTCAAACCAGGATGTCATTGCTGCCATAATCTTCCTGTCTGGCTGGAGGGCGTCTGTCATTGGGTTTTTTCTCTCTGTTCAATGCAAACACTGCAATTTCCTGAATATATTCCATGTACCTCTTTGAGCTGAATGCCTTTTCAAACTCAGCATCAATGTCAGTGATTTTGACCGACTTCAGGTAGTCCCAGTATGTCATTTTGGTCACAGGGTGCGTGGCTGCCTCTCTGGAGAGATACTGCTGTGTGTCCTGGTCACTCCAGTCTCTGTACCAGGTATAGCCATACGGCGGAAATAGGGCTCTCATCTTGCTGTATCCCTTGAACACTGCATTTATTGCTGGATCAGCTGACGGGACATGCCTTAAAAAACGGATATATGGATTGTTGTGATAAAGAAGCATCCAATAATCCATAATCTGCATGAACTTGGCCACTGTGGGTTCACTGGAGATCTGCATGATCTCGTCTTGGTCAATCATCAGCATATTCCCTGTGCTTGGTCGTAGCATGAAATTTCCGCTGTGTGCGTCAGAGTGAATGTATCCCAATGTGTGCATTTTCTGCAGGAGCCTGAATGCAGGCAGGTACATGCTGACAGGATCTGAATATATTAGTGTTTGCGGAATCTCATCCAACAGCTCTGAGGCAATGCATTCCCACAGCTGGTAGCTTTCATTCTTCTTTACCAACACCTGGAACATGCAATAAAATTCAGGGAACATGATTCGGACTTTCTCGTTTCTGTCAATATGCAGGGCGTGGCCTGCCTCCTGCTCGCTAAAATGCAAGTTCTCACTCTCCACCTGCCTAAACTTCAGTGCTGCCTCAATGGTCTGACTCATTCCTGGTCCTTTCAATAGGCCTTTGCACACAACCAATTTACATTTTTGTCCATTGCTGCGTTCTCTAAAAAGAATTTCATCTGTCAACACTGCAGAGGTGAAGCTCCACCCATTTTTCTTCTTGAAATGAGGACTGGTGAATACATTGGCATGAGTTACCTGATTTTTTTGAAGATATTGAACAAGATCATCACCCACATGCTTGCTGATTCTGCATGTTATGGAGATGACATCTTTCACGCCTATGTCAGAGATGGGGATCTGTACATCAAATATCCCTTTCATCTGTGTCTCCAAACCATCAAGACGGGTGTGGAAGCTCCTGAGGAGTGACACAATTTCATTCATGATGACGGAGGCCTGTCACACAGAGGGCAAAAAACTTTAATAACGCCACAAGGGCTCAATTTCAACCAGCCATCACTGCTTCCCTCCTTCTGCGATCAGCGCAGAGCGATCTGATTCATCTTCACGGCTGGTGATGCTGAAGGTGCTGCACATCTCCATGTCCCCTGGACTCCCTGCCACGCCTGCGCAAGACTTGCCATCGTCGTGCTGGTGGTGAAATGTAGCCCCTTCAAACGCAGACTCGTGGTAGCGCGACGCGTTGTGGACCTTGTTGTGCATGAATTTGAGGTTTGTGTACATGTTGACAGTGAGATCAGCACCCATCCTTATCAGCACAAAGTCAATCTGTGTCATTGCTATGAACAGCGCCAGCACGCCCATGAGGTTGCAGTATATGGCCCACATTTGTGTGATAGCCAGACAGACCCCCTTGGGATAGGGGATATACCGTGTCTTGTGATCAGTAATTGTGTTGACAATCCAAGGGCTGATGGCGTCAGACATGAAATCGTTGACAAGCGTGTTGACAAAGGTAAAGGTGGCCACCAGCGACCACTTGTACCACGTATCCAGCGTCACGCCCATGAACACAGTCCCCGAGGACGGACCAAACGTCACAAAGCGCGTCTCAAGCAGCCCAATGTCCTTGAACACCACAGCAACAACACACAGCCATAGCATCAACAACACCACTGCAAGCCTCTTGTCTTCGAATACCTTGTCTATGCATAAGCACATGATGGCGTGAACCTCACATAGCATGCACGCCCTGACACATTAATACACATGAAAAAATAAACACCACATGCTCGCCTCTGCTTGTGGAGAGAAAATTAGTTCAGAGGCTGCTTAAAGCCTGGGTACTCGCTGCGCGCGATGGGCATCTGCCTGAAGATGCTGTGCCAGTCAACGAGCAGCGGATGGAAGAACTGGTCTACCTCACGCGCCTTCAGCAGCGCGTCGCGGATCTGAGACAGCCTGGCCTCGAGCGTCCTCGCCAGCGCACCCAGCGCCAGCAGGTTGGCTGTGCTCGCGTTGAACATGGACTTGTAGTTGGCGTTTCTGCCGCCACGATCCTGCTCGAGCTTCACCATGAAATGGTGCAGGCACATCCCTAGCTGGGCTGCAATATTGGCGTCACGCCGCAGCGCGCGGAAGATTTGTCCAGGGGTCATATTCAGACCCCTGAGCCTGGAAAGCGCAGAAGGAATGAACATGGCGACAAGGGCCTCCCCTGAAGACTCCACCAGGGGTGATAGCGTGTGTGTGTGTGCCTTCGTCCAGCCGTCAGCAAAGTCCCGCTGCATCTGCAGCGTTTCCTTTGCCACATCTGATGACTTGGTCTCGCCTGTGACCCCACAGCTCTCCAGGAAACGCCGCACATACCGCTCGGCGTAGCGCCTTGATGTGTCCTCTCTGTCCCTGTCCTCGTGGGCATCATCTGGGCAGCTCCAGACAGCGCCTATGGCGCAGTTTTGCAACCCCTGTATCTTAAGCGCAAATGCATGATCTGCCTCCTCTGCAGTGTCCAGGCAGTATGTCAGGTACATAGCACCCACAGTATAGAGGGGAGTGGGGGCGTCAGGTGCAATAAAATGCACATATGGAATTGCTTTTGGATGGGGATGTGGTAAAACTCCCACCACTGGGGATCGGTGAGTCATATCCTGAGACTCTCCCTTATCAGGTGGCCACGGGATCCCAGCTGTTGTGAGTGCATTGGATGTATTGCTTCTCACTGTGGTGATTGTGTAAGGCACCAGCCAGAAACCACGCTCGTTTGAAATCATAGGCTTATCATGAGAGAAGCGCTCCACGAAAAACATCTTCCCATTAAGCTTGAAGTAGATGTGAGGGAAAAAAACCTTACTTTGCAGATTTGCATTGTTCTTTTTTTTTGGGACAGGGGATGCAGAGGAGTCTGCATCAGAGTCTTCATCTTCTTCGTCTGAATCTGCTACTGCAACCCCGCCTCCTGCAGCAGCAGCAACAGCACCAGCAGCAGCAGGACCACCTCCACCAGCTGCAGGACCACCTCCACCGCCAGCAGCGGGGCCAGCAGCAGCAGCAGCAGCAGCAGCAGCGGGGCCAGCAGCACCAGCAGCAGCGCCACCAGCAACAGGGGCAGGAGCAGGAGCAGCGGGACCCCCACCACTGCCAGGATCAGGAAGGTCGACAAGCATAGTCTTTCGTGTGTTGAACACCTTATTCCATTCCACACCAAGTTGTGCCCCCTCTTTTCGCTTGCGTGTGTATCTGCCCTGCATATCACACGCAGCACATGCCTCCTCTGTATTATTATATACGTCTCTCTCACGACCAGCCAGCCCATGGCGTGCTGCCTATCTCCTCACATGCAAACTCAGTCCACGACAGCACAGTCTTGGTCCGCATCACGAAGCCATCCTTGCAACGCCACGTGCATCCGCTCGCCCACTCTGCATTGTCTGCAGGCATCGTCTCATCACTACACGGAATGTTGCAGGTGAAGTCAGCATATACAGAGCATGGCGTCCCCGCGAAGCCGACGGGGCACAGCGTGTCTGCTGAGCACCTAGTGCATGCTGTTGCTCCGCTCGGCCTGAAGAAACCAGGCAGGCATTGGCGCTTGCAGTCTGTGTTGTCCACCCCTGCGACCCAGACCTCGTTTGCGCTAAGCTCTGGCGCACATGGGATGCAAACAAAGTGCTTAGATGACCCTGGGCACGCGTTCCAACGCATTCCACTTGCGCACAGTGGGCTGCACTGTGTGCATGAGGCCCCGTTTGCAGGATTGGATGCATACCAGTCGACAGCGCAGGCGACACATGCAGGCATTCCATCCTCTCTGTATAGTCCCTTCTGGCACTGCACACAGGCTGTGCCGCCAGTGCCAGCAGTTGTCCACCCTGGAGGGCATGCAGCACATTCTGCAGACTGCTGCGCCAGCCCTGCGGCCTCCTGCATCACCACAGAAACTGCGCTGAATGTTGACAGTGCGCACGCAGCACACACCCCAGCGACTATGCCGTTGCCGACAGGGCACACACACGACACCCCGTCGTCTCCAAGATGCGCAGGTGATTGGCACACGCAGGCGTCAAGCGTGGGATTCGGCTCGCGGAAGCCTGGGCAGACAGTGCAGCGGAGTCCGTCGATTCCCACTGTGCTGGGGTGTTCTGAACATGGTGCGCATACACGAGGGGAAACGCCCTTGAGGTAGCATCCCTTGAAGCCACACTCGTCTATGGAACAAGCGTAAGGCAGGACCCAGCTAGGGAGGGATTGGTCTAGCGACGGAGCTGGAACCATGCACATTCCACTGATCATTGTGCCATTGTAGCCGCACATGCATGCACTCACATTCTTGGCACCAACCCCTTCAGTCGTGGCCCACTCAGGACACTTCACACAATCAGCAGTACCATAGTAACCCACTGGGCATGGTGAGACATACACAGTGGTGCAATCCTCAATATACCTAAATGGAGATGCCAATACCACGCCACACGAATGGCATGACCAATCGGCAGAGGCAGAACAACCCGAAAGCAAGGATCCTGCTGGGCACACAATTCCAGTTGAGCACTGTGTGCAGACCCCTGCTGCAGAGATGTACTGCCCTGGGCCGCATTGGCCACACGAAAGCCCTGGCAGCGACGTGGTGCCAGCAGGGCACGGCTGCTGAATAGTTGAGATACTCGCCATGTGCGTTCCGTTGCCTGCGTACACAACGCCCCCGCTGGGGTCTGCCCCGACCCATATCACATTATCTGGCAGCAGAGGTGCATTGATGGCCTGTATGGTCCTGAGCGCGGCGTCGACCTGCATGAGGCCTCGGTCGGTCACGAAGAGGAACAGCGTGCCGCCGAGCACCGGCGTGAGCATCCTGGGGTACGCAAGCCCCAGCGTGCGGTCATGGCAGTTTGAGCGCAGCGTGCTGGCACGCGTGAAGGCTGATCCAGGGTAGTCAACCACGGCCTCGGCGAGGCGGCAGTTGGTGCGGTCGAGGATGAAGAGACGATTGGACTGGAAAGCAGAGAGCGACAGTGAGTCTCCAAACCGCGCCTCGTCACGTGCTCCATCGGCGTTTCCCACTGAATCAGAGCCTATAAGCAGGTCGGCACGACGGCCACAGTCGCGGATGTTCTTGTACACTCCATTGGTGAAGCTGGTACCAGGCAGAGTTGCTGACAGATTGAGGAAGGACACAAACGACGCGTTGCAGAAGCTCAGGTACAGATAGCTGCTGCCAGCGAGCGAGGCACTCGAGGCGCTGCACACCCTCCCAGGCAGACGCCACCTGTGCATAATGTGTCCTGCATAGGCTGCATTCGAGACCCACCACAGCAGGTTCCGGTTGTTGAAGCCCATGTCGCGCTCAATGAAGGCGAAATAGCTCCCATAAGCGGCACCCAACACCACAACCTGCGGCGCAGCCACGACCATGTAGAATCTGTGGTACTCTAGCTTGTCGCACGTGAGCTCGCTCAGCGGCAGATCTTGCACAAATGTGGTGGTGGCTACATAGCTTGGGCAATACGCGACCCCTCCAGACCCTGTCGCTGGATCCACCCCTGTGAAAAACTGTGTTGAAGTGGTGGCGACACCTGATGCTGCGTCAAAGTATACCACACCTGATATGGCCCATGGCATCACTGAGACACTCAGGCTTCCCATGCCAATCCACCCTGCAGCACTCCAAGGAAGATCCACAGAGGCGCATTGCCCAGCAGCTGATAGAGCATATCCTGCCACAGGGCACTGCACCCGTGTCACACTTATGCACGCCTCTCCAGAGCGTGAATACCCCTGATTGCACTGGATGCCACACAAAAAAGACCCTGGGTCGAACTGGCCGTTGGCAGGGGGGTTGGGGCATATAACACAGTCTGCAGCAGAGGCAGCGCGGCCGCGCTCAGAGGTGGTTCCCGCTGGACACGACGCAGCAGGCGAGCCAAAGAAGCCTGGTACGTTTGTGTACTGCCGCTGCACCGCAGGGTGATACGCGCAGCTGTACTGGTCACCATATGTGAGCCCCCCAGAAGTGAATTCAAACTGAGATATGTTGGCCTCAGGCAGCTGGCACATCACACACTGCAGCGCAAAGGTCACGCTGTTGGCCTGCAGGTAGTAGCCAACACTGCACTGGAAATATGTCCCACATAGGTCTGCACGGTCCAAGACCCCCCCTCGCGTTGCCACCTGATGTGCTGCCGCCATGCCTGCGACGTCCAGCGTGCATGCGGCGCACGTCGACGCGCCTGTTGTTGTGTCACACGTAGGATACGCCCCAGTGCTACACTCGCCGCTGCACGTGGCACGCCCCAGCGCGTCACACGACATCCCAGTTGAGCATGGCTGGCAATATGCACCTGCTGCAGACCACCCAGGGGGGCAGGGCACGCAAATGCCTTGCGTGCTGGGCTTGACACATAGAAACGATGTGGGCGTAGACGTATCCACCCACGTGACCTGGCATCCAGTGATGTTGTCTGTGGGGTAATTACAGAACAACCCCCCGCAAGACGCAGATGCGTTACATGGCGTTCCTCTGCACACCACGTCAAACGCCCCAGAGCAGTTGGCGGCCACTATGGTTCCAGTCGCGCACGTGTTGCAGGCGGTGCACACCCCTGCAGAGCCTGTCTTGCAACCCTTGGCATACTTGCCAGAAGGGCATGCTGTGCACTTCAGGCCTGCGCTCTCAGCACAGTGAAACAAAAAGTGCATGGATAGCACACATAAGCACAACAGAATAAAAAATCTTGAGAAGAAAGGAGACCCCATCTGCCTTGCTTGTATCTGACGCTGCTTATAATGCGTGTAATATATAGCCTGCAGCCTGCATTTCCCTGTCGCACAGAGGCCCCCCCATCACTGGAGAAGGCGGTCTGCGACCAGTGTTATTTAAGAAAATAGCACAACCCACTGCCACAATGATAGAATCTTCGCCATTGCCCCATCACAGGTCTGCCTCTTTTTCTGAAGGAGGAGAACAACACCCTTTTGATGCCCTTGACGCGTGCCCAGACTCTACCCGTGCAGCAGTCATCCAGCAGATGCATGCAGCGCTGGCGGCTACAGGAGGAGGCATGGAGACAGAATATGAGGCTCCTCTGGTGATCCCTGGCGACAGCCTGCCACACCCCACTCCACCCCTGCTCGTAGGCAGCATATGGCGCCAGCTCAACAGCCTTCGGGTGATGCGGCAATATTGCCTGACGCTCTCCCGCATGTGCCGTGAGTATGCCTTCCTGCAAGGGCATTCCATCACATGTGTTCACGGGCTGGAGTGGTTCTCGAGCCTGAACCAGCCTATGCGCCCTCTGGACGACGGCGTGCGTGCTGCACTCGACCGCACGCTGAACCAGGCCGCCGTCCAGCAGCGTGGCGTGTCGCGTGAACGCCTTGCCTACGAGCTGTACACGCGGCTGCCATGTCCCGATCGCGACCTGCTGCGGCTCACCATAGGGCTGCACTTTCCTGCGGCACGCGAGTATGAGGTGGACATCTGTCGCCATATGGCAGTGGTGGAGGGTCTCTCCTATGACCAATGGCTGTCTCGTTTCTTCCGCTGGCGCTCCACAGGGCTGTACTACCCACTGGCCATAGCTGCGCATCGCATGCAGACCCCCGAGCAGTGGGGGCTACCCTCACAGCTTGTTGGCACACCAGTTTCGCATGCCTTCTTCACCGCCCTCGAGTGCATGTGCACATCCAGCCAGACAAAGAAGAAGAGTAGCAGTGGATGCTATGACGCAAAGAACTGCAAGCAAGCGCTAGACGCACTTGTTGACGCGTGGGAGGCAGACAACACAGGCGCTGCACACTCGCTGGCGAGCACTTTGGACAGGCTTGCAGTGCTCATGCGTGTCAAGTCCAATGGTCGGCGAGAGAACCCACTCAACTTCAGCCTTGACGACGCACTCAGCGCATTTCCTGTGCTCTCAGAACAGTCCTGCGCTGCAGCAGGCGGCAGCTTTGTCCAATCGCGTTACATGGACTACCCAGCATGGAGGTCGCTCAAGGCCACCATAGAGGATGTGTTCCCACCAAGCACGCTCTGTGCCCCGCTGACCAGGCCTCGTCGCTCGACGTGGGGATTCCCAAGGCTCACCCTCGAGCTTCTGCCAGGCCCTGTGCTCAGATTCAAGGAGCGATCACTCGCACTGGTTCCTGGCACGCACGACATCTCTGTCGCCAAACAGCAGCAGCAGCTCCCCCATCAGCAGCTAGCGCCAGTAGGAGAACACTGTGTCACATTCTCGATAGAGAAACAGGCTCCCACAAGCAGCACGGGGAAAAAAGAGAGACATAGCGTGACATTTGCAGACGAGACAGCGATGGAAGAGGAGGAGGAGACGCAGACACAACCCCCCCTGGAAGCGACAATCCCCCATCCATCAGCCCTATTTGCCGATTGTATTGCTGCACAGACCTCAAACAGAGTGCAAGACGTGCTATGGCGCCTTGGTGAGCTGCTGCTGTCGCCTGACATAGCGCTATGCATGCTTTACCCCACTGTGGCACTCGCCAGCCTTGATGGATCACAGGACCCTGTATGGCGACGCTACTCTGAGCTGTGCCTTGACCGCGAGCACCTACTGGAGAACATGACCCCAGCAGCAACAGCAGGAGAGATCCACGAATCCACGCTCATCCAGCAGCAGCACTTTGAGCGTTACCTCGCGAGGCTCGAGGCGTGCACACCCCAAGTACAGTGCGTTCACTATGATCGGCCCAGGGAGGTGATGCTCTGGCGCGTTGACATCCCTCCCAGGCTCCTCATCTACGTAGGCAAACCAGACGCCATGCACCCAGCCTCCGCCTCGCGCCACCACGCAGATAAGGTTCTGTTGAATGGCAAGGCCACATTGCGCACAATATGCAGGATCGTGTCGCTGCCCCCTGGAAAGGATCCATGCTCGGAGGACCGTGTGCGCGACTCGCTCCGCGCCTTCGCGGGCAGCAGCCTCCTAGACCACCCCTCCAATGTCGTGCTTGTCAAGGGCTATGGCCCTGTGACCTCCACGACCCTCGCTGAAACACTCGCTAGCCTCGCGCTAGCCCCTGTGTGCATGCCCACTGTTCGCCCCCTGGGGCAGCCCCCTCCGCGCTGGGGTGGAGACAGCATAGACGAGCGCTACGCTGAGAAGCAGGTCGCACCCAATGGCTTCCGCTTCCGCGACTGGATCGCCATGCACTCCACCCCAAGCGGCACACATCAGAGCCGGCTTGCAGCGCACGCTGTCCGCTTCGACGCCCTCTACCACACGAAGCTCCCCTGGCTGGGTGAAGATGGCAGCGTGCGATGGGTGCGCATGGCCTCCACGTCCCCGCCCGAGAACCGCACCCTCCAGGGCCGCACCCTGCGGCTGGCCGTTGAATCGCGGTACATGCACGACCTGCGCATGCTCCCAGTCCGCGGACAGCGCGACGCCGTGCTCCGCGCCAACGCAGAGATGTATGCAGATAGTCCAGGCAGTGTGTCCATAGTGTATGCCCCAACTGGCGACGGTCCCTGCAGGCTGGAACTTGTTGCCTTCCAGTACCCCTCCGATGAGGGCCCCTATGAAGGTATTTAAATCGTCAAGGGCTGCAGGGCGCTCTCCCGCTCACAATAAAACTGAGAGAGAAGCTCCCCGCGATGGACAGCGAAACGCTTGACGCACACGCCGACGCACGCGCATATGAGACAGAAAGCGAAGACGAACAGCAGACCCTGCTGTATGAACCGACGCCAGAGCAGCAAGAGGAGGCAGAGGAAGAACCAGAGGTTGATATGAACGAGCACTGGAAACAGCAATCCATGCTATTTGGGAAGCTCCGCAGCAACGCCAGCAGCTGGAGGCCAGAAGAGCCAGTGGCTGAATCTAGCAATGAAGGACCAGCCAGGCAGGCTACTAAGGTGTACAATCCAACTCCCTGTGCCGAAAGGACCAAGAGCGTGAGTCTGGACACAGACGACGATGAGTGTGATGAGGAACCCCAGCAGAAGACAGCTCAAGTGTTCAGCATGCAAAGAAGCAAGGCGCAAAGCTGGGTAATGCCTGCTCCCACCACAGAAGATGCTGAAACAAAAAATGAGGCAAAAACAGATAGGATTTTCAACCAGCCAGCATACAATAATCTCATGGAGCGTATGTTTGCGTATGAGGTACCAGTTTCTGAACAGCCTCCAGCTGCCCCAGTTGCCAAGCAATCTTCCAAGGGAGATTTTGCAGCGCGAGCAGCGAGGAAGCCTGTCCTCAGGAAGCTCCCCAGTGTATTTGCACTTGAGGAGTATGTTCCTATGGCTGCCCCTGTGGTAACAGCTGCAGAGGAAGCCCCCAAGGCCGTTGTCACAGAGGAAGCACCCAAGGCCGCTGTCACAGAGGAAGCACCCAAGGCCGCTGTCACAGAGGAAGCACCCAAGGCCGCTGTCACAGAGGAAGCACCAAAGGCAGTGGTCTCTGCAAATGTGTGGATGCCTGAGGAAGTGGTCATCAAACAAGAGAAAGAGGATGGATCAGCAGCAGCACAAGACGATGCCAGCGATGAGTCGTGGCGTTCAGCGAAGCGATTCAGGGCGACAGACGCAAGCACAGAGACAAATGCAAGACCCAAAACTGAAGTCAAATTCATAGTCTACTCAACAGGCGAACGCCAATTCGATCCAGACGTCGACTCAGACGACGGTGCCACAAAAACAAAACGATTTGACGTGGCTGCTCATGCAAAGCAACACTTCAGGAATCTCCAGAACCCTTCGCTCTACCGCTACATGAAAGAAGGCGAAGATAAGATGGGAAGCAGGGTGGGAAGCTTTGGACCAAGCGACAGCAGGCAGCACACCCTGATTCTCATGCCGTCAAATCGCCTGAAATTTGAAAAGCTGACCATTGTGGGCAATGATTACTATGTCCTCAAGAATAAGGCAGACCCTTTCATCTTCGACGCCAGCCTTGAAGACGAATACGCCAAGAAGAACCCTGATAGAAGCCACAGATTCTTCCCGTATGCCACTGCCTGGCACCCAAGCAACCACGAGCGCGCGTTTGAATCCATCTACCGTCTCCGCAACGCCCCTCGCGGCGGCTATTGAGAAACGAGCGCTCTGCTTCTGCCGTTCCCTTGTTCTTTTTCTTCTCATATGTGAGATGGTCCCACAAAGCTGACAGAGCCTGTCACATGTGCATGACCCATAAAAAATGAAACCATTTCTCCAATGTGCTATGATCCCCTCCTTTTCATGTCAGTATGCCCTTTCCCACGCTAGACGACTTTCGTGGCTTCTTCCACGCGAAAGCATTTGACGTAGTGGGCAACGGCACATACCGCAAACACCTCGCGCGCTGTAAGGAGACAGGAGACCACTGGGCGATGACTATGGGCGCCCAAATCCACGAGGTGCAGTCGCAAATCAGAGAGGTGCAGGCAGCAGTACAGGACATGCCCCGCAACGCAGACCGCCTGGCTGAGATATGTCGCGACGTCATGATGAGCGCACAACCTCCCATTCGACTCTTCGCTGGGCACGCTGAATGCGCCATCACACAGCGCCGCTGCACGCGATGCCTTGACCTCTCTCGCGCGCAGAAGGGACACTCCAGCGTGTATGTGGACATGCGCTTCTGCCGTTTTTTCATGCTGTTGTGGTACTGCAACAAGCTGGAGTACATCATCAGATCCTACACGCGGACCTGGATCGACATGCACCAGGGCGAGGCAGAGACCTTCAGCGAGCTGTGCAGAGTCATGCGTGCTGAGCAGGAGCCCACCATAGCACGCATGCATGCGCTCTTTGTCGTGGCTCTACAGCATGTATTCACCACGCTGCAGCACCACGCACGCACGAACACGCACGCCCCTGTGCTCTCGCTGCAGCCGACCGCTTCCTTCGCTTTGGCAGCCTCCTTATCGCTAGCATGCACCCCTGAAAAAAAAGAAGACATTGGCGAGGGTTCATCTGAGCCTTGCTCACAGAGAAAGCGCGCATGCTGCTGTGGTATGGACACCCTCCAGCGGCATTCTACATGACGGCTACACGCCAGTACTTTCCAGAAGAACTGGAAACGCGCGCGCGGAATCTCATGGAAGCTGGGCATCTCATCTGGCTGAGCGTGGAGAACGACAGGCATCTTGTGACAGAAGGCGAGCTGCCGTTTGCATGCCGCCTCGCCGCGTCCTACCACAACCAGCTCGCATACAACACCCCCCCTGAAGACGGCTTCAATGAGGAGTCAAGAATAATGGAGCAGATGGCCCAGCGGCACATGGAAGCCCCGTCATCAGACGACGACGCAGAGCAGGGGGATAATCACCATACACACTAAAGAAGCATAATAATAAGCTCTGTTAAAAAAAAATTCAAAACGCCTATGTGCACAAAAAGACGGTTGCACAACACAGCCTCCATCCCTGCTGATGCACGCGATATGGCACAGGATCCGCGGCCCGTTCCGCCGCCTGCACTGCACTGCGCACGACTGGGAGCGCTACGACTGCAACCGCGCGGGGTGCCTGCGCTGCGGGGTGGCGCACGAGTGCGCAGGCAATATAGTGGATTCTCACTGCCCGCTCGAGCGCCTCGACGATGGCACTGTGTGCTGCACAATCACAGGGTTCTGTGTGCCCGCAGTGCGCTATGCCATCGACGAGTACATCGACCACGCTGGCCCAGAGGCAGGGCAGTCGACCTTGGCTGCCTTCAGCAACAAGGGCGGCGCCCACTGCACGCAACAGGGTGTCAGCGGCGGCATGCACGAAGAGGTCATCGCCACTGTCTCCTGGTTCCTCACAGGGCAACAGGCAGAGCGCAGCAAGGAAGAAGAGATTGCGCGCGTCCTGCAGCGCGCCCGACACGCCCTCGTTCGCGCACTCAAGCAGCACAAGATGGAATCGCGCGCGCTGCCGTGCATCCCCACTGTGCTGGCGGGCGCGCTCAATGCGCTTCGCCCCCGTAGGTACACCCCCGCCAGCCCAGAGCTGTGCCGACTCTGCTCAGAGAGCGTCGAGGTCTGCCTCCGCGACATCCAGGCCCCTGCGACCCCAGCACACCGCACGAACCTCGTAGTCGGGCTGCTATACCTCATGAAGCAGGGTCTGGTGCTCAACAATGTCCAGTGGTTGCCGCGCATGCATCTGCTGCGCTACTGCCTGCCGCACGAGAACTGCCTTGAACGCTGCTTCGGCCTCTCCATGAAGCTCATATGCGAGACAGAGAACGAGATCAAGCTCGCCCTCCGGCAGCGCATAAAGAAACTGTAACACATCCTGATGCATTATCCTTATTATTGAGCAGAGAACGTCAGCCACCGACGCCGCTTCCGCACGCGCAGCACGTCATACTCCGTCACAAGCACGCGCTCCGTGCGCGACATCACTGCGACACGCACCTGCGCCGCCTGCCCCGCCACGCGAACAGACACGCTCTTCACCCTGAATGGGTCCAGCCGCTGCACCAGGTCAAGATCCTCCAGGAACACCTCCCACTCGCCCTGCTTTGCGTCGATAAGCCCGTTCACCTCATAGTGTGTGGTCCCTATAGGGTTCACGTTCCAGCCCCTGCACAGCTGCCCAGGATGCTGCAGGCCTGCCAGCAGCGTGATGACGTCCCGCACCAGCCCTCTGTCCTCCTCCTTCACCCCTTCTAGGTCTGGCCCATCCTCCTGCTGCATCCGCCCAGCAGACAGCGTCACCTGCACCACCTCATCTTCGCTCCTGGACTCCATGATGCGAATGCGGCTGCTGTCTGTCGGTCCATCTTGGTTTAATATTTGCTTTTCAACTTTACGTGCTAGCATGCTGTATAAAAAGACACATATGTCAGGCTACATGCCAGTGTAAGTATAGCTTACTGGCTCCCCTCGCATCACATTCATAAAAAAAACTTTTTCCATCACATTGTCTCCAAGCAAAAAAAGCTTGCCGGCATCTGCGCCACATAAGGCGTCCATTCTGTACCAATGGATCGCTTCGGTGAAGGCCAGGCTGATTCTGGCAATGGAATGCAGGATTCAGAGCAACCAAGACGTGTTGCCCAATCGACTGTCAGCAGAATAGAGTCGATAGAGAACATGCCAACATATCGATTTGGTGGACAGATACCTACATTGAAGAGTGTACAGATTCCACAGGATGTGCAACAGGCAGCAGGCATGAAAAATATGAGGACAATGCACGTTGATTCTGTAGCTGACTTGGAAGTGTATCAAGCTGGTAGACGCGCTGTTTTTTCAGAAAGTATACTGCCTGAAACTGTGCAGCAGGCATGTGTCACGCGCCATATAGAGAGGAGAATCCCTGACGTTTCAGTCGCCAATCTGCCCATGTATCGACAAAAAACCACTACAATGGAGGACATTGAGATGCAGATATCATCCAGACCCCATGGACAAAAGCGGTCTGTGCTTATCACTGGAGACTTTGAAGAATATAACCCCAAAAGGGCCTGCACTGAACAATATAACGTCCAGCAGCAGCATATCAAGAGGCCAGAACCGGTCCTTGTCGTCATCGACGAAGATGAGCCAGCCCAAGAGCCACCACAGCAGTTGGAACCACCACAGCCACAGCAGTTGGAACCACCACAGCCACAGCATTTGGAACCACCACCGAAGTCTAGATCTTTCTACTCTACTATAATCCCGACCTTTGTTGGCACATTGACGAAAATGATGAATCCTTTCAGATTCAGCAACACTGAAAAAATACCACACTTTCGCATGCCGCCCCCTGAGCCGGCACAAATGGTGCTGTGTAGCAAAGGGAAATGGACCAGGAAACTGCCCTCATCCTTGCCGTCTGTCCAAGAAGCAGGAGAGGGCGGGGCTGGCTTCGACGAAGGCATCATGCCTGCAGTGGCAGAGGAGGCGCCTGGAACGCCGTGGGGTGGTGGGTTCAGCAAATTCATCCAAGATTTGCAGCGATCACCCCTTCAGGTGAACAGCCCCTCTGAGATCTACAGGACGCCCCTCCCAGATGATCTCATCAACGAGGAGTGGCAGCGGAAGGTGGAGTTTGGAGACCCTGGTCCTGCGTCCATGCAGGCTGCGGACGAACAGCCACCCGTGGAGGCTGCTGATGAGCCATCCGATGCTGTAGAACCAGCCCCAATGCCTGAAGATGATATGTCTGACGACGACATCGCACTTCTCACGCGAGGACTGACCCCTGAACTCGAGCCGCCTGATGAGGCGTCAGTTCCTGGCGCGACCAGTGGCAGCGGGGCGCCAGCGCCAGATGCTGTCGGTGGCATCGAGGAACCAGCCCCAAATGATTTCGACGACAGCGGGGCGCCGGCGCCAGATGATTTTGACGACATCAAGGTGCAACTCCCAGCAGCAGTATTAGTCGTAATCGATGAGGATGACGATGATGTCGTGTATCCAGGGCCAACGCCAGCACAGCAAGTGGCAGCAGGCAGCGGAGACGGAGGGGCAGGCGCAGACGACATCTTGGGAGGTGATGACGACGAGCAAGTTAAGAACCGCGTGGTTGAACTGTCAAAAGTTCTAACAGATCAGCTCCTAGACATCCCCTGCAACCCCAGGCAGACAGTTGGCGATCAATTCCACAATGCTATCAGGAGCTATACAAATAGGAGATACTTAATGAATCTGCATGCCAATCTCATGAAAATACCAGACGAGCATTTCAAATCTGCTTTCGACCAAGGCAAACTTGCTCTCACATCCATTGCAGAGGGAAGTTGGCTGGAAGACGACTTCATATCCAAGTTCACAGTCAGGACCCTCAAGGATCTGGTGGCCATGCACCCCGATTTCAAGCTCAAGCTCTTTGACGCTACACAAGGACTACGCCTCATGAAAGAGCAAACTCCAGGGAGGAAATTCAAGGCGCTCTCAAGGGGACCCATATTGATGCCCATCAACAAAGGAGGGGGGCACTGGTATCTTGCTTGGATCAACCCAGCGGAAAATACAATTGACGTCCTGGACTCGCTGAACATGACTGACGTGTGCAATAAAACGTTCAATCACATCAAAAAACTCATCAAGGTCCATCTAGTGCAGGAGAATGGCGAAGAAGACGGAGCTGCAATCTTCGAGGCGCAAGCCTGGAAAAGAGGGAAACTGCACAAGTCGATTCCAAGGCAGGAAAACGGATATGACTGTGGTCTCTTTGTGTGCCTCTACGCCGCTGGGCTCATGTACATGGAGGCAGCGACACAGAACGGCGAACCTGTCGGCGACATCAAGAGATTCTTCAATGTCCAGCAGTCAGAAATGACCCTCTTCCGCTTCTTCGTGCTCCACCGCGTCCTCTGCAGTTGATTTGCTTTCCAACCCCCCTCCCCCCCCTCTCAGCCCATCTTGCAGGCGTGCGCCCCAGCACACGCTTGCATGGGTGTGCGCGCGCCCCTCTTCGCTGATATAAATGAATGATGCACCATGCTCAGCACGACCCAGCGCACACCATGATTCCCCCTGATAAAAGAGCCGAACGCGGCACATTGTCCACATCGACATTATCACAGTCCTTGTCATGGCGCAACACAGGCGCCACTGTGTACACAGTCGAGGCAGTCGTATTCTGCGTGGGCGGCCTTGCGTGGCAGTTTGCACGCCAGAGCCTCTTCAGCGCCCCTGCGCTGCTCGACTCTGTGCTGATTTCGATGCTCTTCGCGTCTGCCCTGCTCTCCCTAGTCCTCACGACATTTCTGGACGCGCCCAGCATCCACGCCTCCCACTACCAGCTGTGCCTCACACTCTTCCTCTTCTACCTGTATGTCCTGCTCGACGACGCAGCAGCACCCACCGCGCGCTACGCATGCCCCCTATTTGGGAACATGCCCATATACCAGGCCGCAGGCGGTCTCACCCTTGCCTTCCTCGCGGTCCTCACCCTGTGCGCCGCCGCCGCCGCCCGCGACCGCCTCTGGCGCTCCCCCGCCTGGGCCATTGGCCTGCTAGTCCTCACAACGGGACTGCACGCCTCCGTTAAGCGCCAACTCGACCCAAGCTCAACGCTGCCTGGCGCCATCTACAGCATTATAGCACTCCTCGTCGCCACCAGCTACCTCGCAGCAGTGCTCGACCCCCGCCTGCAGCTTGTCGTCCCTTCCATTGCCATGGCCTTTGGCAGGTTCATCCCCTTATGGATCAAGGGCATCAGCGCCGTGCTAGGCGTCATAGCAGCAGTCATGTCCATGTTTGCAGTAGACCGCGCCACCTGGGTGCAGATGACCTTCCTGCCCGTCGCCGAGGTCTTCCTCATCATGAGCTACTTCTTCCTCCCTGATCCCCAGACGCCCTCCAGGCCCATCCGCGCCGACCCAGAGACCCCTGGGCATGCCTCTGCCGCTCCCATAGCACCCCAGTCGTCCTTTCCACACCAGACCCCCCCCGCCTCCATGCACATGACCCCACATGCTGTCACCCGTGGTCGCATGCTCATGCACCCTGCTGTCTCACCTGAAGACATGCTCTTTGGCCGCCTGGCTCTCATCAGCCACCCCCACGCCCCTGCTAAAAAAAACATATGATAACAATAATAACGGTAATAACTGTAACGGACCCCCTAC
>Ga0194062_1000076_pt1 | contig 38655 bp, 22 predicted proteins | sample SepL2225m_MetaG_FD_155481 | JGI IMG/M metagenome (GOLD analysis project Ga0194062, IMG submission 155481) | Anoxic zone freshwater microbial communities from boreal shield lake in IISD Experimental Lakes Area, Ontario, Canada - Sep2016-L224-25m | ecosystem: Environmental > Aquatic > Freshwater >... | reverse complement strand
ACAGATGACAACGCCGCATGAACACCACGCCTTGTGAGGTTTTAAAAAAGGAGGGTTTCGTGCGGGATAAAGACTTGAGAAAAGCGCTTTTGATGGGTGTTGACTTCTCTATGACAGGCCGGAATAAACCCGCCCGAGCGGGCGTTTCCGGCGAAGTAAGCCGCACTTGCCCGGGTACTTTTGCCGGAAACGCCCGTGAACGGGCTTATTCCGGCCTACGACAGCCCGCAACCGATGCCGCGTAACATTAGTAACTGAGTGGAAAGGCGTTCCCCCCTTTGGAAAAGTGGGGGTAGGGGGGATTTGCCAATTCAGATAGGTTGGCTGGTTGTATAAATCCCCCTCAGCCCCCTTTTTCAAAGGGGGAAGTGGCGGTGCCATCCAGTCCGGGTTTTCCGTGGCATCCCCCGGATTGCGCTCGCCAAGGCGTCTCCATCCGGGCTACTTGCCAAGATGTTTCAGCCAGCGAAAAATGCCGTCATTCCTGCATGGATGCCGGAATCCAGTCACAGGGATGTGAATCCGCGCCTGACTCAAGCACTGGTGCAAGCGGCACGTTACCGTCCATGGCACTGGATACCGGCATCCTAAGGATTTGGTTAAAAATAACCTCCCGGAAGAAGCCAAATGTAGGCCGGAATAAGCCCGCCTTGGCGGGCGTTTCCGGCAAAGTCAGCCTCCGCGACTTGTCGGAGGCATGCCGGAAACGCCCGTGGACGGGCTTATTCCGGCCTACGGTGCAAGGAAGTTATTTTCGGCCATATACTAAGCCGGTATGACGAAGTTCTCGGCACCGGCTGAAGTATCTTGCTAGTCAGGTGTGGTTTTGGTCAAGGGTTTTTGGGCCCCTTGGCGGGCGCTTGTGCTATCTCCTTGAGCAGGTTCCGCGCTTGCTCAATGCCGACAAAATCGCCCTGCTTCTTGGCGAGTTCGAGGGCGCGCTCCAATTCCGCCTTGGCCCGCGCCTTGTCGGACGACTGGAAATAGGCGGTGCCGAGATGGTAACGGTAAATGGCCACCTCGGGGGCGGCGGTGACCACCCGCTTCAACACCGGGAGGGCTTTGTTGATGTCCCCCGTCCGCAGCGCCACCCAGGCGTAGGTGTCCAAAAGGCTGGGATCGGACGCTGCGGCAAAGGGTTCGACCAGCCGGGCGGCTTGTTGCAGGCTTGCCTTGTCGGTGCGGTAGTCGGCGAAAAGCGTTGCGAGATTGTTGACGGCCACGCCGTTTTTGGGGTCTTTTTGCAGTATCTTCTGGTATAAGTCGATGGCCGCCGCGCTGTCCTTCGCGCGCTCGTAAGCCTGCCCCAAACCGACCATCAGCGGCACGTTATCCGGCAACTCGGCCAGGCCCTTGCTATAAACCTCGATTTCCTCCGCCGATTTGCCTTGGGCGTAGTAGACGTTGGCCAGCGCCTGGTAGGCCAGCGGCGATTTCGGGTCGATGCGCAGGGCGTTCTGCAAAACCTTGGCCGCGTCATTCCATTCCTTGTCCGCCGCATGGGAAAAGGCCAGCGCAATGTGGGCCGTGATGACTTTTGGGTTTTTTTCTACGAATGCCGCAAAGTACGATCTGAGTGGGGCGCGTTCGCCCTTGGCGTTGTAAACCTGGGCCAGGCCGTTGATGGCCTCGGGAAAGTCAGGCCGCTCCTGCAGCGCCGCTTGGAATTCCTTGATGGCCAGGTCGTAACTCTTCTGGCTGGCAAAAATCTCCCCGCTGAGGAAATGGCCGCCCGCCGACTCCTTGGTTTGCTGCCCCAGTTGGGTGGCCAGTGACTGGGCACCCGCCCAGTCTTTTTTCAGCACCCGCACCTGGGCCAGCAATTGCAGCGCGGTGGGGCTGTCCGGGTGGGCCTTCAGCGCGGCGTCGAGGACGGCTTCCGCCCGGTCCAAGTCCCGCCCCATGATCAATTTGGCGGCCACCGGCAAGGCCGCTTCCAAATTGCCGGGGTTGATTTCGAGCGCTTGGCGCAAATTGCTTTCCGCAATCTCGGCGTTGCCGTTCATCTGGTAAGCCTTTGCCAGCATGACCAGGGCCTGGTCCTGCCTGGGGTTGGCGGCGAGGACGCCGCGCAAATCGGCAATGGCCGCGTCCGCCTCGTTCTTGTCCAGGCGCAGGGCTGCCCGCAGCAGCAGCGCGTCCGGATTGGCGGAATCGGCGGCAATGACTTCCCCAATGAGGGACGCGGCCTTCTTGTCGTCTTTCTGCAGCACTGCTATTTTGGCCAATTCCAGCTTGGCGGCCAATCCGCCCCGGCCGTTCTTGTCAACGTCGATGATGTGGTTCAGCACGGCCTGCGCGTCGGCATAGCGTTGCCGGCTGGCATAAAGACTGGCCAGTTTAGACTGCAGGGAGATGTCTTTGGGGTTTTCCCCGGCGAATTTAGCCAAGGCCTTTTCACCCTCCGCCGCGTCCCGCTGTCCGACAAAACCGACCAGCGCGAGCTTGGCGTCGGTGTCGGTGGGGTATTTGTCAACAATCCCGCGCAGGATCGCTTCGGCTTGCGCCTGCCTGCCCGTTTTAATCAATAATTGGACGAGGGCGTAGTTGAATTCCTTTTTGTCCGGATTCTGTCCGATCAGGGCTTGGTAATCCGCGATGGCGGCATCGACATTCTTGCCGTCCACTTCGGCTTGGATTTTCAGCAGTCGCAAGCCGATGTCGTTCGGGTGGGCCTCGATGCCTTGGTTCAAGGTCGCCAGTGCTTCAGCGGGGTTGCCTTCCTTCAAATACAGCGAGGACAAGATGACGGCAGCGTCGTAATTCGCCGGTTCCTTCCCCAGCGCCTGTTTGATTTCTTTAATTCCCTCGGCCTTGTTGCCTTGGAAAAAAAGGACGTCGCCGCGCAACAACTGGGCGATGGCCTGTCCTGGCTTCAGCTTTTCAATCAGGGCCGCCTCCTCCGATGCCTTGTCCAATTGACGCCCGGCCAGATACGCCAGCCCCAGTTTGAAATGCGCGTCGACGTGGTTTTTATCCAAACTAACGGCTTCGAGCAAGTTGCCGTACATGGCTTTCCAATCCTGCTTTTTCTCATCAATCAGGGCGAGGTTGTAATAAGCATCGGCGAGCTTCGGATTGCTCTGCACGGCACTCTTGAGTTGCACCCGGGCCTGTTCGGGTTTGCCTTGCTCCAAAAGGGCCTTGCCCTCCTGTAGATAACGCTGCGCAGCCTCTTCTTTCGGCGTGCAGGCAATTTGCAACGCAGGCAATAGGGCCAATAGTCCAATTAGAGCGGTTTTTTTATGACGGAACATTTCTCACCAGCCACATTTGATATTAAGGGAATTATTTAAAAAAACCGGATGATTTTCACCTGTAAAATCTTACCACAAGTTTTTAACTGATTGATGACAGCAGTCCTCCATTATGGCGAAAAAGCGCATGTTGTGGGGCGGGTTAGGTGCGCATCCTGCAAAACTTACCGCTTGCTTTGGCCTTGGACGCGCAACATAACCCGTCCAAGCTGCCCCGTTACCGGGTTACGGCGCACACAGGGGTTGGAGCTTGGGGGCAGGGCATCTCTGTGTGCGGCTAACATCCATCCCACGGATAGCCCAGCAATTCTCATTATGGCTCCATTGCCGTCATACCGGCATGGATGCCGGAGTCCAGTGCCACGGACGGTGACATGTCGGTTGCGTAAGTGTTTGAAAAAGGCTTGATGGCGACCCCTAGATTCACATCCTTGTGACTGGATTCCGGCATCCATGCCGGAATGACGAGTTGTCTATCAGCACTTTGGCTCATAATGGGAATTGCTGCGGACAGCCCCGCCATGATTCCATCACCCAATGCTATGTTATAATTCCATCGGCCTCGTCAATGGGCAGTGTCCGCGCCCACTTGGCATCCGGCCCGCATCCATTCCCCGCCCGGGGCATTCAAGTCGCACCACATTGACTTTCCGGTATCTGGTTTTTACCGACAGGTCCGTTGGGGGGTAATTTATTACCAACTATCAAGTAACGGATGTTATGCATAGAAGGCCGGAGTAAGCCCGTTCACGGGCGTTTCCGGCAACAGCACTCGGTGCGTGACATCCGTAAATAATTATTATGTCAATCCAATTACTGGATCGGGGATCATGTTGATGGATAACCAAAGGATAGTTTGGCGTTTTAACACAGCCGTGTGGGTTTTAGGTGCCATCGCCCTGGCTCTTTCGATCTGGGGGTATTCATCCAGCTTGGCGAATTTGATCTCCCGCTGGGATGCGGAGGAGGAATATAGCCATGGCTATCTCATTCCGTTGGTCTCACTGTTTTTCATTTGGGAGCAAAGGGCAAGATTCCAGGAAAACAAATTCCAACCCTCATGGTGGGGGCCCGTCGTCCTATTGATTGCGCTGCTGTTGTTCGTCATGGGGGAATTGACGGCGCTCTATTCCCTGGGACAGATTTCGTTTATTGTCGGTTTGTTCGGTTTTTCGCTTGCGCTGCTGGGCCGGCAGGGGGCCAAACTAACCTTCGTCCCCATCGGCCTTCTGGTGTTCGCCATTCCAATCCCAGGCTTTCTGGAGGCGACGCTGACCGCCAAGCTCCAACTTATTTCCTCCACGCTGGGCGTTGGATTCATCCGGCTATTCAACATACCGGTGTTTCGCGAAGGCAATCTGATTGATTTGGGCTCCTATAAGCTTGAGGTCGTTGAAGCCTGTAGCGGTCTGACGTACCTTTACCCCTTGCTATGGTTTGGCTGTATTTTTGCCTATATGTATCGAACCACGGCGTGGAAAAGGGTTTTGGTCATTTTTTCGACGATCCCGGTCGCAGTCCTCCTTAACAGCATCCGCATCGGCGCCATAGGGGTATTAGTCAACAAATTCGGCAACTCGATGGCCGAGGGTTTTCTGCACGCCTTTGAGGGGTGGGCCGTGTTCATGGTCTGCGTGGCCATTCTGCTGGGTGTGGTCTGGCTGTTGACCTTTGTCGGGGCGGACAGGCGACCGTTCAAGGAAGTTTTCGGATTGCACCCGCCCAGCGCCGGGCGGAAGGACGGGGCCCGGCAGGTGCGGCCCATGTCCAAGCCGTTCCTCGCCGCCGTGCTGGTCTCCGTCACAACGGCGGCCCTTTCAGGCTTCGTCAGCGAACGGCCGGAAATCAAGCCCGTGCGCGCCTCATTTTCCGCCTTCCCCATGGACATAGGCCAGTGGCACGGCAAAACCAGCCTGATGGGGGAAGACAGCCTGAAGGTCCTGCGTTTAAGCGATTACATCCTCGCCGTCTATAACCGCGGAACCGAGGCACCGATCAATTTCTACGCGGCTTACTATGCTTCCCAACGCAAAGGCAGTGCCCCGCATTCGCCGGCCGTGTGCATGCCGGGGGGCGGGTGGCAAATGACCGATCTGACTCAGCGCAGCCTTCCAAGCACAGCGATTCCAGGGGGCGACTTCTCCTATAATCGCGCTGTCATCCGCAACGGCGAGGCCACCGAATTGGTTTATTACTGGTATCAGGAACGCGGGAAACGGATTGCCAGCGAGTATTCGGCAAAGGGGTATCTGTTCAGTGACGCCTTGTTGATGAACCGCTCGGACGGGGCGCTGGTGCGGCTGGTCACCCCTATCGTTGCCGGCGAAACCGAGGAGGCCGCCGACCAAAGACTGATGGAATTTGTGGCGGCGGTAGTGCCTGTGCTGCCGCAATACATACCCAATTGAACTCGTATGGGAGCCTTTTCGTTGATCCAGTGGCTTGGATTTTAGGGGATATGACGGGTGGCTTATCGCTCAGTTGGGTTTTAGCTGCGGTTTCATAGATATTGAAACCAAATATTTTGGTTGCGCCCACGGTGATACCCACCGCATCGGCATCGGCCGCAGTGGTCGAGTAGGTTCCGCTGAAGCCCATGGAACCCAAGTTTAGCAGTGTATTGCCCGCTGTCTCTTTAATGGCAAAGCTTGCGGGGGCGAGGACAGGCGGAAGTAAACTGGCACCGAGAGAGCCGGAGGCTGTGACTTTGGGGTCGCTGGATTCCTCTTGGGCTTGGGCAGTCAAGGGCAGGGTTTTCGCCTCGTCAAACAGGATCGACGCGGCCTAGGCGGCGTTGGAAAGGACAATTGATCCGCCGAGAAGCGCGGCGATTGCCAGGGTTGTTTTTTCATCGGGATATCTCCAGATTGCTATTGACGACCATTCCCCGCGTTTTCTTAGAAACCGGGGACACTTGAGCCATTCCCACTCGTGGCATATAGGATGAAAATGGTAGGGAATATCGTCGCATCCCCACCGACTTAAAGTCTATACGTATTTTTACGTATAGACAGCCCCTAAAATATCCCCATACTATGTCACAAAGCTTCCATAGGATCGCCGCCCGCTTCTCCAACTGCCCGGCCAGTGAAAAGCTCAGCATCTTCTCCTTGCCCGAAGGCGGTGTGGACTTCTCTTGGGTCGGCATACGGATGTTCATGCGATCTAAGGATAAGCAGAACGTGCTATTTTGACAATTACCGTGGGTGACCTGAGTAGTTACAAATTCTTAAGAATACAAAATCACACTGCTTATTTGCAATTTGCAACTTATGATTCGCAATTTGCAATTTTCAATTTGATTCCGACAAAATATTTGCCACACGCTCTTTTCCAACAACCTTGGGTCGTGTCGCCAGCCGTCCCCGGAACGCCGGACATTCAAGTGCTTTTCTGGCATCAAAATTCCACTGGGGCGGATAGGGAATATCTAAAATTTGCCGGGGCCTGTGCTTTTCCATATGCCTGTCTTGGACAGGGCGAAAGTGCCTGCCTCGAACGTAACCGATTGAATAGTCTTGACTAAACCCTAGGTTTTGCCGAAGGGGCCGAAGTGCGGTATTACCATAGGCGATCAAGCGCGGCGGAGCTTTGGGGCTGGACACGCTCGCCATTCCACGCCCGAACGGCTAGGCGTCCACTTTGCCTCGCCACGCTTCAATCTTGGATACTGGACGCACACTTAAACTAAATCCTGTCATAATAGTATCGATTATGATATGGCACAATAATTGCTTTGTATATTCTGACGGTTGGGGACTTGACCGTCACGCCTTACAACTCATTCGCCCGCATTAGCTGGATTGGCGGGGGTCAATTAATGCCCATGTCAACTACCGTGCGTAATATCGGTTTGATGCATGAATAAACCCTAAAAATGGCCCAGACTTAAGCGTTTGGACTTACCATAATTGATTTACCATTGGACTGCTAGAAATGACTATCCTTGAAATTTGCTTCTGGCTATGCGTAGTCTGTATCGCCTACACCTACGTCTTGTATCCGCTCTTCATAGCGCTTGTTGCCGCGCTAAGCAGGCACTCGGTGCATATCAAGGGTCGGTTTGCCGGTTCAGTCAGCATCGTGATACCCGCCTACAATGAAGAGTCTTGCATTGTTCACCGGATTCATGAATTCACCCGCACACTGGTTGAAACCGGGCTGGATGGCGAAATTATTGTAATTTCCGACGGTTCGACCGATCGCACAGCCGAGCTGATTGAAGAACATGCCAACGAATACGTGCGGGTTCTGGTTCTGCCGAAGAATGTTGGCAAGGCCGAGGCGTTGACGCGCGGGGTTGAAAAAGCGCGGGGCGATGTGATCGTCTTTGCAGACGCGCGCCAGCACTGGGCACCGGACGCTTTGGAACAGCTTCTGCAAAATTTCACGGATCCTGCGGTTGGCGGGGCCAGCGGTGACCTGATAATCGAAAGCGGGCCGGGCATGTTGTCGGGCGTTGGCCGCTACTGGCAATATGAAAAATGGATCCGGCGAAACGAGAGCACCCACCACTCAAGCATCGGCGTGACCGGCGCGATCAGCGCAGTGCGCCGCGAACTGTTTCCCAAGATACCGAGTGGAACGGTACTGGACGACGTCTATTGGCCTATGCATGTGGTGCTGCGGGGCTATCGTGTCGTCCACGACGAGTACTCGCTTGCATATGACCGGCTTCCAGAGAAAATCAGCGACGAATTTATGCGCAAGTTGCGCACGCTAGCGGGCAATTTCCAACTGATGACGTCGTTACCGTCATTATTGTTGCCGTGGCGCAACCCCGTGTGGTTCCAATTCATATCGCACAAGGTCATGCGGCTGGCAGTTCCTTGGGCGCTTTTGGCACTGTTCATTATCAGTACACAGTTGACCCAGCCGATTTACCATCTGGCACTCACCGCGCAACTGGTCTTCTACTTCCTTGGATTGATAGGGATTGTGAATTCGGGTCGCTACCCCATGGGTCTGGCATCGGTCGCAGGCTCCTTCATCGTACTGAACGCCGCCGCCTTTCTTGCCTTTTGGGCTTGGGTTTCGGACTTCACCCATTGGCACAAGGTTCCGTACCACCACAAAACCGAAGCGGCTCGCACGATCCACATTATTATTGATGGCGAACCCGGTTTCGAAGCCATCAGCGAATAAGGGTATCTTGCGCGAGGCGAAGCCTTCCAGTCAGTCACCCGGTTCCATGCCACATTATGCGCACGGATGCCGAAAAAGACGGCAAGGCCCGATGGGCGCGGGCAAAGGATTTTGGAATCCGGGTTAAAGGGTCTGATGCTGGAAGGCTTTCCTCCGCCGGTTGATGCATCCCCGGTGGCGTGGGCCACCTTCACGCCTTACCCGGCGATCATGGAAGTGAATGGGGCATCCGCGATGAATATGTGCGAGTTTTACGATTCGGTGTCGAGCCTTTACCAATCCGCCTTCTGCCCGTTCCCAATGTTCCGTGACTTATTCTTCTGTTGTCCCCTGTGCCGGGATGGATGTCGCCTCCCGGACTGGTTAGTCATCGCCGAACACCCCGCTTGGCATGGCCGGATCGGGTGAGCGTTGTTTGAACCTAGGCATAACGGGCGTTTGCATCCATGAAGGCAAACCCGGCGGCTTCGCCGAAGGTCGGGGGAGGGGTGTCGCTCATCCTCCTATCATGAACAGCATCTGCTTAACTGTTTAGACTCATCTCGCATTGGAATTAGGCTAAGCATTGTCGTTTTCACCCGACAATGGAAGGGGCTTTGCTTTGGTTCGGCCAACCTGACACCCTTTGGGAACCTCGAAAACCCCCGCACTTCGACAAGCTCTGTATGAATGGTCTTTTATTTTCAATTGGTTGTGTTTGTCTCAAGCCCATCGAACCACGAATGGGGCCGACTCCCCATGCTTCCCCTTGGCTTTTCTTGTGCCCCGATAATGGCACGTTATATGCTGAAAACTATTCATGACATACGCCCAATTTGAGGAAATCGTGATGAATACTGACATTGATATCGTAACAATTACGCGGGTACTGGCGGACGGTTCCCATGTCTCGCTGGGGGACAGCAGTTCGTCCATTGAACAATTAGTCGCGGCGCTGGATGCCATGACCGAAGGCAGGGAAGTCGTTGATGACATATTCACCCACCAGACCATCAGAGTCAACAATGATGAAGAGGCGTTTTTGCCCAAGATGGACGTCGGCAAAAGGGCCGGCCAACACGGGGCATTTTCATCAAACCAGTTTCTGGTGTTCTAGCTCAGGATAGGCGGCACTTGCCGGTCAAGGAAGATGCAGCCCACACCCTTCCCCCTTGGTTTAGGCGGTAATGACGGCCGCCGTCCGGCACTAAGTAGTTGACCAAAAGTGTTTTAACAATCGTAGATGCAGCGATTGTCGCGGCCACGCCGATCATGCGATTGTGAAAATGTAAAAAAACTTATGAACCCCTACTTAGTAACTGATGTTACGCATGAACCTATGGCTGGAGCGTCAAAGCTTGCTTTGACATCAAGGCGAAGCCTTGACGGATACCTTGCCAAAGCAAGCTTTGGCGCTCCAACCCCAAACCGGGCCAAAGCAAGCTTTGGCGCTCCCTGCGTAACATCAGTTAGTAATCGGGATCGACGGGCTGCTTTTTCGGCGGGTTGTCCTGTCCGTGCGGTTGCAGGCAACCTAAGGCCGGGGCTGTCTGCGACGGTTCATCAAGGGGAGTTCAGCCCAGGCCCAGTTCCTGGATGCGTCGGTAAAACGTCGCACGGCTGATGCCGAGGAGCTTGGCGGCATGCAAACGCTTGCCACCGGCTTTTTCCAAAGCTTGAAGGATGCGCTGACGTTCGTCGCCGGTGAATTCGGGAACCGCTTCGACTGCCGACGGGGCAACGGGCCGCAGGCCACGGATTTCAGGCGGCAGGTCGTCCACCCGGATTTGATTGCCTTGGCAATGAATCAGCGCAAAATCGACACAGGAGCGCAATTCGCGGACGTTTCCCGGCCAAGCGTAGGCCAACAGGCAACGCAAGGCATCGGCGTGGAGCGAATCGACCGTCTTGCCGGCCTGCCGGTTGGCCGAACCGAGAAAATGTCCGACGAGTAGCGGAATGTCGGTTTTGCGTTCCCGCAAGGGCGGCATCTGAATCCGCGCTACCCGCAGGCGGAAAAACAAATCCTCCCGAAACCGGCCGGCGGCAACCTCGGCGAAGAGATCCTTGTGCGTCGCGGCGAGCACCCGCACATTGGCTTTCCGGGCTTGGGTCTCGCCTAGGCGGGTGATCTCATGCTCCTGTAGCACCCGCAACAACGCCGCCTGCATGTGCAATGGCAGGTCGCCGATTTCGTCAAGGAATATCGTGCCACCGGCGGCTGCCTCGAAGAAACCTTTCTGGTCGGCTGTGGCTCCCGTGAACGCGCCTTTGCGATGGCCGAACAATTGGCTTTCCAGCAGCGATTCGCTGAGGCTGGCCGAGTTGACCGCAATGAACGGCCCCGCTTGGCGGGGGCTGGCTTCATGAATGCCCCTCGCCACCAGTTCCTTGCCGACACCGGTCTCGCCTTCAATCAGCACGGTCCAATCGCCACGGGCGATTTGCGCCAGCAAACGGTTCAACTCGGCCATCGCCTCGCTCTCCCCGACCAGCCCACCATACCGCCTCGCTTCGAGCTTGTCCCGGAGCCTGTGCAGTTCCGTGACATCGTCCAAAAAGACCAAGCGCCTTGCGGAATCGCGGGGGTCGTCTTTGACCGAACATTCCGCCCAATGGGCTTCAAGGCCGGTATCCTGCCAACGGATGGTCAACGGCCCCCTGTCTTTGACCGGGGTTTCGAGGGTGCGCTGGATCTGCCGGGCCGCTGCCCCGTCCACGGGAAAGACACGCCGCCAATCCTGTCCGATGACACTGTCCGGGTCTATCCCTAAGACAGCCCGGCATGTCGTGCTGGCGAACGAGAGCGCCCCGTCCGCTTCCACGATCAGTGTGCCGGACGGGAATTCGTTCAGGATTGACATCACGTTATCCCGGCTCATCCTCAACTCGGCACTCAACTCATGCAGCCGCACCTCGGCTTCTTTACGGTCGGTGATGTCGGTTTGGATTCCCAAATAATGGGTCAACCGCGAGGATTCGTCGAATACCGGCGAGAGCGTCAGCTCATTCCAAAACTGCGAGCCGTCCTTGCGGCGGCTGCGCAATTCGACTTTCGTCTCCCGCCGGTCCGACAACGCCTGGAGCACCTCCGTCAAGGCTGCCTGGTCATCATTTTCGTCAAAAATGAAACGGCAGTCCCTGCCGAGCGCCTCCTCGCCCTGGTAACCTGTGAGTCGCTCGAAGGCCGCGTTGACATAAATGATCGGCATGTCAGGCCGCGCCGCATCGACAATGAAAACCCCGCTGATTACCCAATCGAGGGCGAGCATCCCCAGCGGGACATGCTCGATAAAGCCCAGTAGGCGGTCCCGTTCGGCAGTCAGCGCGTCAAGGGCGAGTCGGTGTCCGCCGATGTCCGTTTGCACAATGACAAAGTGCATGGGCTGGTCGAGTCCATCACACAAAGGGGCGACGGAGACCTCACTCCAGAACGGGGTTCCGTCTTTGCGCAAACAACGCAGTTCAACTTGGCCCTCGCGACCTGCGGCAAACGCTTCCCGCAACCGGTCCAGCGCGGGCTGAATGGGTTCGGCGGCGGCGAGAAAGCCAAAATCGCGACCCAGCGCATCCGCCGCCAAGCAGCCGGTCAGCCGCTCGAATGCCGCGTTGACGTAGACTAGGGGGAAGTCTGGCCCGCAAGTCTCGGCAACCGCCACGGCGCACGGCATGGCGTCGAACGCCCGGCGAAGACTGTCCACATTTGCAATGCCTGCCACCCTCCCCCCTTATCGTTTAAGCCAAGTGTGGAGCAGTATGCCATAAATTCAGCATAACTGTCTCATAATTGTCTCATGAGACAGTTGTGATACAGTTTGTTTTGTCTCATAAGTGTCTCACTGCAATGGATGAGAATTAATGAATTGTTATATGTATATGATATTAAATAATATTTAATGTTGGCCCATATATTGCTATACTATCATCAAAAGGCGTAACAACACCGAGCACAGCTAACGAAAGGCAACCACCGTGAACAAATATTTCTTTTCGCTTAAGTTCTTCCTCAAGGTCATCCTGATGATCGCTTCCAAGGCGGTACTGGGCGCGTCCGTCGGTGGCGCGGTACTTGATGAAAACGGACAGCCCATTGCGCAAAGCACAATTTGTCTTTCATCGCAAAATGCAGCGGCTGGCGCAACCCCGAATTGCCTGCAAACGCAGACCACGGATGCGCAAGGCAACTATAGCTTCAGCCAAGTCGATGCGGGAGCCTATGTGGTGACGATTACCGATGGCCGGTTCCCCACCTACACCTGGCTTCCGGTTGCACGCAAAGTGACGTTCGCGCAATCCTCGGATTCAATCACTGGCTTCAATTTCAAACGCCAGTTCAGTTTCAGCAACTTCCAGAAACCAATTACCATCAACGGGTCTGACCTGCCTGAGTTGAGCGGCTTCAATTTGAGCCAAGACACGGTGTTTGTGAAAGTGTATGCGGTCGACCCTGCCAATCCGACCCAGCAAACGGTGTTCTTCTTGGGCAAGGTGACGAGCGATGCCAACCTGAAATTCGCCGCCAGTGCGCCTTGGACGGTCAAGGAAGTGAGATATGAAATCTTCTCGCCAACCGCCTCGACGCAAGGTTCCTTGTTCGTCCAGTCTTAAAGGGTGGCCAATCGGTGCGGTCAGCCTTGCCCAACCGGAAAAGTGCTGTTTTCATTATCGTGAAGATGCCACTAAACTTAATCTATCGTAAACATGCAGTGAATGGCGGATGGTCCGCCAATCAAAAATAAATCGGGTGAAAATCATGAACGGTCGTTATTGGATGTCCACCACAAGCAACAAGCTCAGCGGGTGTCAAGCCATGAAAAGCGGATACCTGCTGATTTTTTTGTTGGGGCTGCTGTTTGGCCCGGCTGCTTACGCGGCCCCGCAACTACAGTTGACCCTGACCGCCAGCGTGTCCACGGTGGCGGTCGGCACTAAGTTCGACTACACCCTCCAATACAAATGTGCCAGCATCACCGAAAACTGCGCCGCCGCCACCGTCACCGACGTGTTGCCGGCGGCGCTGTCGGGGGCCGCCGCCGCCGTGACGATGGTGGGCAGCGCCCATACCACCGCAACGGCCTATGCCGCAGCGACCCGAACCGCGAAATGGACTTTTGTGAATCCTTTGCCGGCGGGGTCCACCGGGCAGTTGACGATGACCGTCTTGTTCCCCACCGGAGGCGTGACGCCCGATGGCGCAGCGGCGGTCAATACCGCCAACATGAGCGCCACGGGCGCGATGACCGTGGCCAGCAACCCAGTGACGGTGACGTCCACCGCCACCAACGTTTGGACCATCGTCAAAACCCGCCTGTCCGGTGGGACGGGCGTGGCGATGGACCAAGAGGTCGTCTACCAGATCCAGGCTTGCCCCAACACCAGCCAGCTTAATCTCAACACGGCTGTCCTGACCGACACCTTGCCGGCGGGGGCGGTTTTCGTGTCCGCCAGCAACGGTGGGGCCTATGCCAATGGGACTGTCATGTGGACGGGCTGGAGCTCGGGCGTGAACATGAACAATATCTTAATCAGTGGCGGTTGCACCAATCGCACGCTGACGGTGACTTATCCCTCTGGTCTCTTTGCCATAGGGACGAACTTAACGAATTACTCCAAACTGACTGCCACCGTGACCAAGGCCACGGGTGAGGTGGCAATCACGCCATTGACCTCGAACCTGACCCATTCGCTCAGCGCCAGTGCGCCCGCCCGGACGTTCACCAAGAAAAGCGACACCAGTGCGCCCACTGTCGGGCAAACCGTCACCTATTATTTCGACACCGCCAACACCGGCAATGTCGCGCTGACCAATTTCGTGATTGAAGATGTCATTCCGTCACCGATGAATGTCACCCAGATCCGCTCGGGGACTATTTCCAATAATGTCGCGCCTACCCTGACGGTGGAATTCCAGACCAATTCAAATACCAATTGGACGACGGTGACGGGTTTCCCCCGCGCTTTGACGAGTTCCACCTACACCGTTCCCGTCAGTTCGCTGAGCTTGGGTACGGGGGTGTACATCACCCGGCTGCGCTATACCTACGCCAGTTTGCCCAACGCCTTCAAACCGTCGGGCAGTACTGCCGATGCAGGTTTCCAAGCGACTTTATTAGCCAATGATCGCAGCGGTGCGCTCGTTGGCCCAGGCAGTGTCATCACTAACGTAGGTGCGTACAGTTTTTCCTATAACGGCGCAGTCACCACGGGTAGCAGCACTGCCACCATGACGGTGCCGCAGCCTACGATGCAAGGTCAGTCGGTGACTGACCCCAATCCGATTCCAAAGCTGGACAAGGCGGTGATTGGCACTTCCGCTGTGCTTCCCGGCAACCCAGTGACTTATGAATTGACCCTGAACAACGGCAGTGCCGCTGGCAGTGCGCTGTCCAAGCCTATATTAGGCGATTTGCTCGATGCAGGACTGGACTATGTGGCAAGCAGCGCCACCGTCTCGTCGCGCCCCACCGGGATGCCCAACCCCATTGTGGAAGCACTGACTAATTACAACAACACCGGGCGCACTTTGTTGCGTATTCGTTGGGATGGCGCGTCCGCATACGACCTCCCCGTCAACACCTCCTCAAAGGTACAGTTTAAGGCGCTGGTCAAAGCCGGCACGTCGGCCGGTGCGATTACCAACACTGCCTATATCATTGGCTATGCCAATGCCGCAGTCACCACATCCAGTTGCTACACCCCTATGCCGGCCGATGGCAACGATTTGAATGGCAACGGCAACAAGACCGAAACCTTGTGCCCGTCCAAAACCGGCACGGGAAGCATCACCGTGAACACCACGGCGGCGATGGAATCGGTGAAATGGGTCAAAGGCCAACTTGATGCCGACTATGTCAAATTTCCGTCCAACGGGCTGACCGTAGCCGGCGGTAGCCTGATGTACCGTCTGCAAGTCATCAACGTCGGCAACGTGAAAATGCAAAATGCCCAAGTCATTGACGTACTGCCATTCGTCGGCGATACCGGTGTGCTCGATCCGCAGAACCGCCTGAGCGTGTGGCGGCCTAATTTAATCGCGCCAGTGACGGCGGCGGCCGGGGTGAAAGTTTACTACAGCACCCAGCCCAATCCCTGCCGTAATGAACTGGGCTACTCGCCCGCAGGCTGCACCGACCCCGGATGGTCCATCACACCGCCTGCCGACATCACGACCGTCCAAGCGTTGAAATTCGATTTCGGCAACATCGTGTTGAACCCGTTGGACAAGCTGGAATTGAGCTGGCCGATGCGCGCACCCATCGGTGCACCGACCAAAGGCGAAGTCGCTTGGAACTCCTTCGGTTATGTCGCCACCCGCCAGGACAACTCGGTGGCCTTACTGCCTAGCGAACCCATCAGGGTCGGTGTGGCGGTGCAGGCGCCGTTGCCGCCTGAGTATGGCAACTTTGTCTGGCTGGACAGCAACGGCAACGGCATCCAGGACAGTGGCGAACCGGGCCTGAACGGCGTGCGTGTGGACTTTTTCCGGGCCGACGGCACACAGGTGGATTCCACTTTGACCACCAGCGACGGCAGCGGCAAGCCAGGCTTCTACCAATTCACCAACATGCAGGCCGGTTCTTACTATGCGGTGTTCTATCCGCCGGCGGGCTATGCGGTCACCCAACAGGATGCTGGCGGCAACGATGCATTGGATTCCGATGTTGACCAGACCACCAACACCACGCCGGTCACCCCATTGGCCTGGGGCCAGATCGATTACAGTTGGGCGATGGGCCTGAAGGTGTCCTCCACCGGGTCGGCGGGCAACTATGTGTGGCACGACCGCAACGGCAATGGCATCCAAGACGAGGCGACAAACGACGGCATCAATGGCGTCACCGTGAAAGCCTATGCGAACGGCAACCCAAGCACTCCGGTTGCCACCACGGTGACCGCCAACGATCTCAACGGCAATCCGGGCTATTACCGGCTGGACGGCCTCGTCTCTGGAACCTACTTCCTGGAGTTTACGCGACCGACCGGGGCGTCTTTCACAGGACTCAACGCGGCGGGCGGTACTGCGCAAACCGATTCAGATGCCAACACCTCCGCTGGACGGACAGCGTCGTTCAGCCTGACCGCAGGCCAGTACGATGCCAGTCGGGACGCGGGGATGATCCTGCCGACCGGCACTGCCAGCCTGGGCGACCGGGTGTGGCTGGATGCCAATAACAATGGGCTATACGAACCCTTTGGCGGCGAACAGGGCATTGACGGTGTGCGGGTCAATCTGTACCGGGACACTGACGGCAACGGCCTGTTCACGCCGGGCACCGACCAGTATTACACCACCACCACCACGTTCACCGCCGGCGGCAACCCTGGCTACTATACGTTTACGGCATTGCCCGTAGGCAACTACATTGTCCAAATGGATCAGACGAACTTCCAGACGGGCAAACCGCTGGCGGGACTTCCGGCCAGCAGCAGCATCGCCGACCCCGCCAACGGCGTTGACAATGATAACAACGGCTATCTTCTGGCCGGTTCTGGCGCGGTCGGCAAAGCCATAAATTTGAATGCCCAAGCCAATGCGACGCTGGACTTTGGCTTCACCGCCACCTATAGCCTTGGCAACCAGGTGTTCAGGGACGATGGCACTGGTAATGGCGTCGGCGATGACGGCATTCGGAACGGTGCCGAGCCGGGCATCGCCGGTGTTGTGGTGGACGTATTCGCGGCGGACGCTGCCGGCAATCCTACCGGTGCAGTGGTTGCAACCCAAGCCACGGATGCCGACGGCTATTACCGTTTTGACGGTTTGACGGCGGGCAATTATGTGGTGGTGGTGGACAAGACCGCCTCCAAGGCTTTGCACGGGTTGGGCAGCAGCGCTGGCAGTGGCGCGGACTTTGGCTTGGCCTCAGACCTGCGCGACCACGGCAAGGACGCGCCGCTGGCTGCAGGAAGTGTTTTGGTTGGCGGCATCGCCAGTGCGCCGGTGAGCCTGGGCGTGGGCCTGCAACCCTCCGGCGAGACCTTGGGCGTTTCCAGCGCAGGGGCAAACGGGCCGAACAGCGATGCCAGCAATAACTTGGCGGCGGACTTCGGTTTCACCCCGGTTTACAGCCTGGGCGACTATGTCTGGTTCGACGCCAACCAGGACGGCATCCAGCAGCCCGACGAACGCGGCATTGCCGGTGCGACCGTCAATCTGTATGCGAACGATGGTGCGACACTACTGCGAACCACTCAGACTGACGGATCCGGTGTCTACCGGTTCGACGATTTGGCGATGGGCAGTTATGTCGTAGGCTTCGTAAAACCTGTAGGCTACCAATTTTCTGCGCAAAATAAAGGCAACGTCACGCTCGCCGACAGCTTCGACAGCGATGCGGATGTCAGCACCGGCAAAACTGCCGTAGTCAGCTTGGCGGGCGCAAATAATCCGACGGTCGATGCGGGCCTGTTTTTAGAAACTGGCGCGGCAGCGGCGCGAATTGGCGATCATGTCTGGTACGACGCCAACCACGACGGATTGCAAACCCAAGGCGAGCCGGGCCTGGCCGGTGTCACCGTCAAATTGTGGGACGGGGCCCATGCCAACGTGCTGGCGATCACAGTCAGTGACGGCAACGGCTATTACGGGTTCGCCGGTTTGCCGGCGGCGAGCTATGTCGTCGAATTCACGTCGCCGGCCGGTTACACGCGCACTCCCTATAAGAGTGGCAGCAATGCAGCCACCGACAGTGATGCAGCCGTGGACACCGGCCTGACTTCGCCGGTCACGCTTGCCGCCGGCCAAACCATGGACGATCTGGATGCTGGCCTGTATCTCAACGTTGCCACTGCGGCTTCGCTTGGCGACAAGGCATGGTACGACACCAACGGCAACGGCATCCAAGAGGTAGGCGAGCCGGGCATGCCCGGTGTGGCCGTCAATTTGTATGACGAAAGCGGCACGATCCTGGTGGCGCAAACCAAGACCGATGCCAAAGGCATCTACGCCTTCGGCGGTCTGGCGGCGGCAAACTACATTGTCGAGTTCGTCCAGCCAAACGGGGCTTTCACCTTTAGTTCGCAGAACCAAGGTGGCAACGGCACGCTGGACAGCGATGCCGACACCACCACCGGCCGGGTTGGCGTGGCGGTGGCGGCAGGCCAAAACCGGGGCGATATCGATGCGGGCATGGCCGTCACGGGTGCGCAGCCCATCAGCATTGGTGATTCCGTCTGGCTGGACGGCAACGGCGACCTCGCCGTCAATGCAGGCGAGGCCCAAGCCAATGTCTGGGTCGTGCTGTATGACGGTCTTGGCCGCGAACTGGCACGGGTCGCAACATCCGCGTCCGATTCCAACTACCTGTTCACTGGCTTGGGCCAAGGCAGTTACCGCATCGCGGTTGACAAGACGACATTGCCGGCCGATGCGGCGCAAATCGCCGATCCCGATACCTTGCTGGATTCCGCAAATGACTTGGTCAACAAGACTGCCAGCTCGAATGCCGTCGACTTCGGCTATTCCACCCATGTTGACTTGGGCGACTTGCCCGACAGTTATGGCACATCGCTGGCCGGCAATGGCGCACGCCATGCCATCACTGGCATCCAACTCGGCGATGTCGCCACGGATGCCGAGTCCGACGGTCAGGTTACGGCGAATGCCTCGGGTGACAATGTCAACGGTGTTGGGCCGAACGACGAAAACGGCGTAGGCTTTGCCGGTCCTTGGGTAGGGGGCCAGAACACCAGCTTGAAGGTGGCCGCGTCGGCAGCCGGTGTATTGAACGCTTGGGCCGACTGGAACCACAACGGCACATTTGAGAGTGGCGAGCGGATATTCACCGACCAAGCGTTGACAGCCGGGTTGAACAACCTGATCGTGGCGATCCCGGCCAATGCGGCTGCGGGCCAGATGGCGGTGCGTTTCCGCGCAACCGATGCCAAGGGCCAGGGCGGAAGCAGCCCGGCTGGCCTTGCCACCAGCGGCGAGGTGGAAGACTACTTCACCATGGTCTATGTGGCGGGCAATGTCGGGTCCATCGCGGGCCAAGTCCGCAACGACACCAATGGCGACGGCAACCTGTCGGCAACTTATGGCGGGCTGGCGGGCGCGGTGTTGACGCTGTACTCCGACCCGAACGGCGACGGCAACCCTGCTGACGGAACCGCCATGGACACCTATGCCACGCTGGCGGACGGTCAATATACATTTGCCGTTCCTGTGCTGGGCACTTATGTGGTCGTGGAAACCAACCCGGCAGGCTACACCTCCACCAACGATGTGCTGCCGCCCAACAACGACAGCATCAGGGTGGCAATGCCGTCCTTCAGCGTGGTGACGGGGCGCAACTTCTTGGATTCGATGACCCCGCACGTCGGTTCCATCTCGGGCCAAGTGCGCAACGACACGCGTGGCGACGGTAACCTGACGGCAGACTATGCCGGTTTGGCGGGAGTCACGGTCGGTTTGTACACCGACCCGAACGGCGACGGCAATCCGGGCGACGGCATGGTGTATGCCAGCCTGGCGACGGATGCCAGCGGCGGCTACCGCTTCGCCAATCTGCCCATGGGCGGGTATGTGGTCGTGCAGGCGGGCCGTCCGGTGGCAGTGCCGCCGTACTTCCCCACCAATGACGCAGTCGCACCCAATGACGACCGGATCCCCGTCGCCTTGACGGTGGCCGGCGCCGATGCCAGCGGTGCGGACTTCTTGGATTGCCATAATCCGCTGACCGCTCCGCCGCCGTTGGGCTTCGTGGCGATCGACTCGCGTCCGCTCACCGACCCGGTGGGCATCCAGGGCCAGGGTTTGCTCAACCTGTTCAAAGATGCCACTGCGACCGATTTGGAAACCTACCGCCAAGACAACGGCGGAAGCCTCTCCTTCGGCATCAACATCAACGAAGCCAAGGAAGGGACTGAAACCGCGCTGAGCCAAGGTGTGTCGTTGAAAGACGCAGTGTTGACGCTGACCTTTAACGATGGTAACCAGAAGACCTATTCCATCGGCAACGGCTCTTGCTATACCGAGACCTACACCCTGTTGGCCGAGGTGGGCGACACGGTGCGCAAACTCCACTACACCTTGCTGGGGAGCGATGACGCCAATCGCGCAGGTGCCATCAACGCGATTGAAAACACCTATGACAGCACCCTGAAGTGTTATGTGCCGAATATGCTTGACGGTTCGGGCAGCAAGGTGGTTTCGGCGACATTGGCCATCCAACTCGCGCCTGCGGACGTGGGTAAGGGCGACCCCGAGGCGTTCTATGACTTTAGCGGGGTGGCGGAGACTGTGGCCCTGTTAAATGCCGCGGACAGGCGGTTCATCGACCGGTACCAGTCCGGCGGCCTGCAAGCGCCCGCAAAGGCGATGACCAACCCCGAGCCGATCCCCGACCCGCTGGCGGTCACCTCGTGGAACAGCTTCCCATCGGGCAACACGTTCTATTTCGTCGCCTATGAAGACATGTATCCTCTGCAAGGCGATTATGACTTCAATGATGCCGTGGTGGCCTATCAGGTCCAGTTCGGGTTGAACAGCAGCAACCAAGTGGTCAAGATCATGGGCAGTGCCTACCTGATGGCCAAGGGTGCCGCCTACAGCCATGACTGGCATCTGCGCATTGGCCTGCCCGGTACGGTGAAGACGGCAGTCAGTTGCACCACCTCGCTTTCCACCACGCCGCAGACGGACTTTGCCTGCCTCGGTTCCAACCCCCTGCTGTCCAGCGGGACGGCGGATGTGGTGGTGTTCGCGGACACGGGCAAGATATTCCCCAATCAGTATACCGACTACAGGAAGATCTTCAGCAACACCTTGTTCGGGGCGGCCTATCTGAAGGGGCCGAAGAGTGCGTTTAGCATCAGCCTTGACCAACCGGTTGACCCTGCCAACATTGGAGTGGCACCCTTCGACCCGTATTTGTACGTGCGGGATAAGAAGCAGACGATTCAGTTGTTGCAGGTGAACGCCGCGATCAAGGATGTCAACGGCTATCCGTATGCCATGTTGATGCCCACTGGCTGGAATTGGCCCTACGAAAAAACTGACATTCGGACGGCTTACCCCAAGTTCAACGACTTTACCGCCACCCAAGGCGCCAGTTCGGTCGATTGGTATAACTTCCAGGCGAAGAACCAAGCCTTCCCGGCACCGAAACCGGTAGGTTGGGCTTGGTAGGGTGATTTTCAGGCACTGGATCCGGCCGGGGTTTACCGCCCCGGCTGGAACCCGGAATCGGCAACTTTTGAACTTGGGGTGAAAATGGCGGGATACCGGTTCGCGGGGTTCAAGTCTCCAGCCCAAGAAGGAAGGTGCGTTTGCCACAAACGCATTAAAGCTCTAGCCGCTCTATGAAATGTGCGCGGGCCGGGGCGAGTGTTGCCGGGCGATCCACGACGGCAGCTTGGGCGAGGCGGTGGAAATTCTCCGCACGGTCGGACATGAACGAGGCCGCCAGCATGAGTTCCAACTCCAGCGGCGGCACCGAGCGCATGAAGTGCCGGACCAGTTCGGCGTCCACGCCGTCGCCGCCGAATTCCCCCAAGGCCAGGGAACGGGAAAAGCCATAAAACTGCCTCATGCGGTTTTCGCACATCTGGGCATGGCGGGCGCGCCGGGCCGGGTCTTGGAGGGATTCCTTGACCGCCAGCGCGGTGAACGCGGCATTGTAAAGGGCGTTCAAAACCCCGTGGGAATAGATGGGGTCCACGAAGGACGCGGCATCGCCAATCAAGGTGTAGTTTTCGCCGCACAAACGGGTGGAGTAATAGGAATAATCGGGCCGTTCGAAAAAGCAATCCTCCACATACTCGGCGGATTCCAGCAGGCGTTCGAGATGGGGGGTGCGGCGGCAGGTTTCCAAAAAAAAGCGTTCGCGCTTCGCCTTGTCCATGCCGCGGGTGCGGTCAGTATTGATGACAAGGCCCACGCTGGCCAGCTTGCGCAGGGCAATATGCCAGATCCAACCGTCTTCAAAGGAGGTGACGAAGGTCACTGGCTTGGTCTTGCCTATGTCGGAAGCCGGGTGACTCCTGCCGTCGGCGGCCACAAAGCGGGAGTTGCTGAAATAGCCCCACAGGGACAGGAACCTCATGCGCGAATGGATCAGCCGCTTGGATTTGAACTGCCCGGCGAGCACCGTGCCGGGTCCGCTGGCATCGATGACATGACGGCAATGAATTGCCCCCTCGTCAGCGCCGCCGCCGCGCCTGTCCGCATATTCAACGCGTGGCCGCCGGGCGTCGGCAAAATCCACTTGCCTGACCGTCACTTGCTGGTAGACCTTGGTGCCAAGGCTTTCTGCATGTTTGAGCAGCAGTTCGTCGAAAACATCCCGTTCCACATGCAGGGCGGGGCGAGTGAAACCAAAATCGGCAAAGGCGATGCGGTGGATCTTGCCGTTCCATACTATGATCCCGCCGGCCTTGGCGACGAACCCCTCCCGTTCTATCAAGGCGGAAGCGCCGGTCCGGTCGGTGTATTTCCAGAAATGGGGGATGAGGCTTTCGCCAACCTGGAGCCGCGGGTGCAGGGCTTTTTCCAACAGCACCACGTCGATGCCCTCTTTGGCCAGCGCGGCAGCCACGCTGGAGCCTGCGGGCCCGCCGCCAATGACCAGCACGTCGCAACTTGCGGGAATTTTCAAGTCGATCATTTCACACCTTCCGAGCGTGACAATAAATAATAAAACAAAGGCATAAAATATCCGGGGGCATGGTGGTTGATTCCTCGACGGGTATCTTTCAAGTATTGGCAATAATGGGCATGCCAGACGATTGCGCACACATACACCTCATGGAAAGGCACGGTCAACCCCCTTTCCCCCGCCCGGCGGGGCGCGTGTCCCAGAACCCGTAGAAATTGAACCATTGCAAGGGCGCCCGGCGGCAATGCCGCTCCAGGCAATCGGCGTAGCGCTGCGCCAATCCCGCAAGGGCCTGGGTTCTGGCAGGTTCCAACCGGGGTATCCGTATGGCTTCGGCGAAGGGTTCCAGGTGGATGTGGTGGCGTCCGTCCTGTGGATAGCTGAATAGGGTAAAGACCGGACATCGCAGAATGGATGCCAGCCAGTAAGGGCCTTGCGGGAAATCCGCCTCTTCGCCGAGAAACTTCGCCCGCACCGTGCGCCCTTGGTTGCCCACCGGTACGCGATCCCCCATCATCACCACAAACTCGCCTTGGCGGATTTTATCCTGCAAGCGGATGGCGATGGCCGGATTCAGTTCCGTGACTTGGATAAGTTCGATCTTGCCCCCCGGCGTGACGCTGCTCAACAGGCGGTTGAATTTTTCGGCATGTTTGGTGTGTACGAGAATATTGAGATGGATGAATCCGCGCGAATGGGCCAGTGCCTGGCAGATTTGCAGATTACCGATATGCCCGCCGAGCAACAACGCGCCCAGGCCTTGTTCCAGCAAATCCAGCAACAAACGCCGGTTGTGGAACTCCACAAGGGAGGGATCGATCCGGTCTAGCCAGACGACGATTTTATCCAACATCATTTCACCGAAGGCAATGCAATGGCGGTAACTGTCCCATAGCCCGCCAGTCACCCCAATCCCGGGGAAATAAAGGCCCAGCTTGTGCAAATACTGCCGGGAGGCGCGGCGGGCCGCAGCGTTGGCAACAAAGTAAAAACTCACCACCGGGTGCAGGAACAGGCGGAAAACCAGTCGGCCAAACAGCCGGTGGATCAGCACCATCAGCTTCATGCCCCAGAGGATGCCGGTTTCTTCCATTGCAGCCCAATGGGCGGGCGAGGGGGATTCGCTCATCGGATGGCCTTCAACAGCAGTCCCGGCAAATGCCACAACAGGCCGAGGAACATTCTGATCTGCATCAGGGTGAGCCGGGCGTTATCCTCCCATAAGCGGAAATGGGAGACACCATCTTGAGGATAAACCACCTTGGTGGGAATGGAAATGACGGGGACATCCAGCCAATGCAGACGGATCAGGATTTCCACATCGAACTCCATGCGATCCCCCAGGCTGACGGTTTCGATGAGCTTTACGCAAGTGTCCACCGGGTAAACCCGGAAGCCGCACATGGCATCGCTAATATGGAGGGAAAGGGTGTTGACCCACACACAAGCATGGGTCAGGTAGCGTGCGTAAAAGCGCAACTTGGGAATGGAATCGTCGAATATCGCCTGACCGATGACCATCGCCTGGGGGTTCGCCTTCGCCGTATCCAGAAACAGCCCCAAATCGCCCATGTCATGCTGGCCGTCGGCGTCGATTTGCAAGGCGTGGGAATACCCCTGCTGCCGTGCCGCCAGCAGCCCGGTTTTCACCGCGCGGCCCTTGCCCCGGTTGGTCTCGTGCCGCAGATACCGCACCCAGGGATGGCGCAAGGCCAAGCCGCGCATGACGGCGGCGCAGGATTCTTGGCTGCCGTCGTCCACCAGAAGGCAAGGAAGGCCAAAGGTTTGCATGCGCTCCACCATCCCAGGCAGAGGGGCTTCGTGGTCGTATACGGGAATGATGATGCAAGGATTAAACATCGTAACCTTTAAAGTAGATTCTGCCGGAACTATGTTCCCGGTTTTCCGAGCGGAAATTGAACTCCAATTTGTGTGCCGGGGCAAACCAATGCAAAGCCAATGTCAACCGCTGGCCCGGCAGGACGAGTTCCCTGAACTTAACCGCCTCCATGCGGTGGAAGGGCAGCCGAATGCCTAGGGACTGTCGCGCGTAATGCACCGCCCAATGGATTTGCACCACGCCAGGCACGATGGGCGTGTCCGGGAAGTGGCCGGAAAAATACGCCAGTGCCTCGGGTATGCGCAACGCCAAGGCGAGAGTGCCTTCGCCTAGGCGCTCGCCGAGGATTTCCGGCAATAAAACCGGAGAGTCAGTTTCCGGCATGGCGTGCCATCATTTCCCCTTGGAATGCTTTCCGAACAACCATTTCCGCGCCCATCGGCACATAGGCAATGCAGCGGTTGCAAAGCCCCCAAATCCAGCGGTCGCCGTGCCAGGCAGTTGCCGCTGCGATGAGGCCGTTGCCTGGGAAGAAATCACACCAAACCAACGTCAGCTTGCGGCTTTTCATTCAGTGTTTTGCCCCGGATTGGGATGCCAAAAAATACTGTTCCAAATACGCGGTGAGATTTCTTGCGGCGATGGTGCGCTTGTCGCCATCCCCTTGTTCGCAAGGGTCGATGTCATCGCCAACCTGCAAGCGGAATAAAACCCTTTTTGGGGGTATCTGATACCATTTTTCCTGCTTGGTCAATGTCGTAGGCGTACAGTCGATCCGCACCGGCAGAATTTTTGCCCCCGATTTCAATGCAATATTGGCGGCCCCGCGCTGAAATTTCACTGGCTGCCCCGGCGTGGTCCGGGAGCCTTCGGGGAAGATAATCAGCGAACTACCCTCCCGCAGTTCCTCCTCGCAGACCTCCATCAATTTTTTAGGGTCGTCCGCATAGACATAGCCCACAGCCCGGATGGGTATGCGCATGAACGGGTTGCGCAGCAAGGTCGGCTTGACGATGCAAGTGGCATTGCGGGTCAAAGATAAGAGGAACACCACGTCGATCAGCGAAGGATGATTGGCGACGATCAGCCGGCCCGGACGGTTGAGCCGCTCACCGGACTCGACCTCATAACTTAACAACCCGAGGGTGCGCATGATTCCGATGTAGCGGCGCAACACCCAGTGCATTAAATGTCTTGAACGCCGCTTTTTGGCGACACCCTCGCCCAGGAACACTGCGATCACCGGGAATAGGATGGCCCACACCAGAAAACTGAAAAAGCCAAACAGGAAAAAACACAAGGCCGTGCCAAACCAGCGCCAGAGGTAATTGACGCTCATGCCGGTGGGGTTTCCCATCGCCGGAAAATCGTGCCGGACGTCGCCACGCGCCCGGTCAACACAACCCCCCGTTGACCGAAATGACTTGCCGGGTGATGTAGCCGGCCTCTTCCGACAGCAGGAACGCCACCAGGGCGGCGACTTCCACCGGTGTCCCCAAACGCCTGGCCGGGATGGTTTTGACGATCTCGGCCAATGGCAGGTTTTCCAGCATGTCCGTTTCGATCAAGCCGGGGGCCACGCAATTGACAGTGATTTTGCGTTTCGCCAATTCCAAGGCCAATGCTTTGGTGGCACCGATGATGCCGGCTTTGGCCGCGCTGTAATTCACTTGGCCGCGGTTGCCGACCAACCCGGAAACGGACGACAAGGTGATGATGCGCCCGGGTTTGCGCCGCTGGATCATCGGCATGACGACGGGGCTGAGTACATTGTAGAAACCGTCCAGATTGCCGCGCAGCACCAAATCCCAGTCTTCCCCGCTAAGTGCGGGAAACGCATTGTCGCGGGCAAGCCCGGCATTGCACACTACGCCATAATAGGCCCCGTGTTCCTGCATATCGTCGGTGAGGGCCTTGCGGACAGCTTCGCGTTCAGCCAAGCCGAACCGCAAAACCCTTGCCGCAGCCCCCATTTGGATGATTTCCCCTTGCACCCGCAAGGCGTCGTCCAAGCGGCTGCGGCAATGCAGGACGACCGTGTAACCGTCCTTCGCCAAACGCAGGGCGATGGCCTTGCCAATGCCCCGGCTGGAACCCGTCACCAATACGGTATTAGTGTTCATAAACCCTTTCCGGCAAGAAATCCCTTCGCATCCTTCGGCAAAAATACATTGATTGTTGCGGACGCGCTGATGTTTTCACCTTCAATACGGCAATCGAACGCCGCCATATCGCAGGCCCCCTCCATGACTTTTTCCACATGCACACGCAAGCAGGCGCCGCAGGGGAAACTGCCCACGGAACATTGGTAAAAACGGGTGCCTAATAAAAAGCCCACTTGCATGGCTTGGCCCCTGCGTTTCCTTTGGTAGCCGGCATAAGCCGCCACCGTCTGCGCCATATATTCAATGCCGACCCAAGCGGGGACGGTGTGATCCGGCCACGAAAACAGGCTGTCTTCGCGCACGGTGAGTCCGGCCGTCAAATAATCTTCCCCGGCATCCAGCACCCGGTCCAGCAGAGCCATGCCGCCGGATTGGGGCAACAGTTCGGCCATGGCATAATCAAAATAGGGGGAAGCTTGGTTTTCGGGAAAATTCCATCGATGCGAGGACACAATGTTGCCGCCGGGGGGGATGTGATGGTTAAAAATGGTATTGTAGTGGTTTTAGTGGTGGATCGGCCATTTTCCGTGCGCGATTATTATAAATCATAACGAAAATTGCCCGCGATGGATTTTTCAGTCTGGCGAATGCCAACCGAAGGAAATCCGGGTTTCCCCCATCCAAAACGACAAAACCTGAACCCATGCCACACCACCTACCGAGCCTCAGGCTGGAAACCATGCTGCAAAACCCTGGCGGGATTCCCGCCCGTCATACGGACGGCGGCGGCGCGCCTTTCGCCTGGCGTGGCGGCAAGCTCCTAAGCCGGGGCAAGCTGTGGTCCGATGTGCGGGCGCTGGCGAGGCAATTGCCAGACCATGCCTATGTCATCAATTTGTGCGCAGACCGCTACCTGTTCTGCCTGACGCTGTTGGCGGCCATGGCACGGGGGCAGGTCTGCCTGCTGCCGCCTGCCGGGCTTGAGGGCATCTTGCGGGAAATCCTGCGTGATTACCCCGATGCCTACCTCGCCAGCGAACAAGCGCCGTCAAACCCATGCTGCGACTGGTTCGCCGTGGCAGCGTCAAGCAGCCCGGGAACAGCCGGCCCGCTTGCGTTCGACGATGCCCAGACCGCACTGATCGCCTTCACCTCCGGCTCCACCGGCCGTCCCAAAGCTTGCGCCCACCGCTTTGGGACCTTCCGCGTTTCCGCCCGGATGGCGCTATCCAGCTTAGGGCTAGGGCAAACGGGCCAACTGATGGTTTCCACCACCCCGCCGCAACATATGTATGGCTTGGAGACTTCGGTGTTCTGGCCCTTGTTTTCCGACCTTGTCATGTATGCGGGGCGGCCCTTCTTTCCCGAAGACATCCGCCGGGTGATCGAATCCGCACCTTTGCCGGCCGTGCTGGCTTCCACGCCCACCCACCTGCGTTCCCTGGCTGGTCAGATCAGTCGATGGGGCAATCTCGCAGGCATTCTTTCCTCCACCGCCCAATTGTCCGTTGGCCTAGCCAGGGAAACGGAGGCCACCTTGGGGGCCAGTCTCCAGGAAATTTACGGCAGCACGGAAACCCTGTCATTTGCCAGCCGCGCCACCGTCGGCGAAACCCACTGGCGACCCTACCCAGGCGCCGTGCTGGCGCAAGACGGCCAAGGCCAAACCCTGCTCATGTCGCCCCATTTGGACGACGTGCTGCCTTTGCAGGATAGGGTGCAAATCGAAACCGACGGCTGTTTCAGTGTATTGGGGCGCGCCTCTGACATGGTGAAAATCGGCGGCAAGCGCACCTCCTTGGCGGAACTGAACCGTCGGTTGGCGGAAATCGAGGGGGTGACCGATGGCATGTTTTTCGTCCGGGAATACGGGGGCGGCGAATGCCGGATGGGTGCCGTGGTTGTCAGTGGCTTGGACAGGCAGTCCATCCGCCAGCGGCTCAAGCCTTATCTGGACGAAGTCTTCCTTCCCCGGGCCATCCATTTTGTCGGGGCGATACCACGCAATTCGATTGGCAAAGTCGTGAAGGAAGAATGGGAAGCCTTGCTTAGGGGGATGGGCTATTGAGATACTGCTTTTACAAGGCTAACATAGAGCCTTGGTTTTCTGGAGACGAAAAAAAATGAAAAACAAACTATAGCATACGCTACCTGGACAGCCAGAATTTGGATTACAAGCCAGGGAAAATCAACAAACTCTACAATGTATGGGTTAACAAGCTTAGCGATGCCATCAGGATCGAGCTTGTATCCCAACAGTAGCGCACCGCTTGGCAGATTGACTTTCCACAGCCCTATGGATTGGGCAGCGGCGAAGCGGTTGTCCGACAAATGCCCATGAACATCAAATTGATTCCTGTACCTGTCGTCTGGGTGGTTGCTGCATTTCTGTATGCGCCCACGCTTCAAGCCGGTTGGATCTTTGCCATGCTGGGCGACACCCGCGGCGTTCGCGGCTCAACCCAAACGGGCGTCAGCACGGAATTGGATGCCATTGCCCAGAAAATAGCCTCCCTGAATCCCGACCTAGTGCTGGTGGCTGGCGACTTGGTCAATGGCAATGACGTGCCATCCAATTCCACGCTTCAGGATTACGCGCTACAGTACACCCACTGGAAGACCGCGATGCAGCCGGTTTTCGACTACACCACGGGCACTGGCATCCCGATCTATCCCGTGCGCGGCAACCATGACAACAATAGTGGCGAGGGCGCGCCCATTGCCGAATTAAAGCAGGCTTACTTCGATGCGTTCAGTGCCTATGTCCCGGCCAATGGGCCGAACGACGCAAATTCCGGCGGCAACCAGGTGGGTTTCAGCTACTCCTTCACCCACAACAACGTCAGCTTTGTTGCCGCTGATCTGTACTTTTACCCAACTACGAATGGCTATCACAGCCTCTACCAAGACTGGGTGACCCAGCAGTTTCAGCAGTCGAACTCGCCCTACAAAATCTTCATGGCCCATGTGCCGATGTTCATGACGGAGGGTCAAAGGGGGCCCGAGCATTTCTTCGGCGATAATCTTGATGGATTTCAAACACGGGCCAAATTCTGGGACGCGCTCGGTGCCAGCGGCATCCAGCTTTACCTGACCGGCCACGTTCACACAGAAAGCGTCGCCAGCACCACCAATGACTACGGGGACACGATTATTCAACTGATGGCGGGCAATGGCGGGGCGCCTTTGGGCACGGTTGTGATAGATCCGGATCCGGGGGTTGACGTGCTATACACCAACGGTCAATTCGGCTTTTCGCTGGCAACGGTGGAGGCCGATGCCATGACGATCCAATATTACTCGCTCAACCCGAATGACAACCGTTGGACTGTGGACAGCTACGCCACCCAAATTTCGCCGAATGCTTCCGTTCCAGAACCTTCAACGGCCATTCTGCTTGCTTCGGGGCTGACCGTCTTGGCGATGGGCCGTTTTCGGGGGAGGCAAAGTAACTGATCTTCAATTTCCAAGTGATCTTCAGCGTTGCCCGGGCAAACGCCCATACTTCGCAACCGTTCCCCTTGGGGGCGCAAGGCTGTTGAATTAAGCACCGACCCCCAACGCCCGCCAAAAATCCTCCTGCCGGGGAATGCCGAGAACCGCCTGCGCGGCCAGCACGGCGGAGACGCTGACCCCGGCCACGCCGCCGCCGGGCCGGGCCCAGTGGCCGACTTGGAACAGTCCGGGCAAAGGGCCGCGGACGCCGGGCCGGTTCGGGCCGATTTGCCCGGGCGTGGGCGCCCAGCCATAGGCCGCGCCTTGGTGGTTCCGGGTGTAGCGTTCCAAGGTGCGGGGAGAGCCTGCCTCCACTAAAAGCAGGTGTCGGTTCAGTCCGGGGAAATGCCGCTCGGCCTTTTCCAGCAGACGTTGCTGAAAGCGCGGCTTGGCCTGCCGCCAGGATTCGCCGACCGCATACGGGCACACCGTGGTCAGCAGCATGATATGCTGGCCGGGCGGGGCCAGGGAGGCATCGGCAAAGGTGGGGAGAGTGGCGGAAAACCAGTTGAACCGGCCCTCGCGGGTCAAGGCGTAGTTGAGTTCGTGGTCAGTCTCTTCAAAAAAGAAAGATTCGTGGGCATGGGGTTGGGCCGGAATATCCAAGTCGGTCGCCAAATACACCACGAAAAGCGATAGCGACGGGCTCAGGCGAGTCAAATTTTCCCAATATCCTTCCGGCAAGTGATGCCTGCCCACCAGCAAATCGGCTGTTTGCAGGGCGTCGGCGTTGGAAACCACGGTGCCTGCCCGAATCATTTGACCGTTTTCCAGCATAATGCCACTCACCTTGCCTTGTTCCACGCAAATCCTCCGCACGCTGGCATTCAGCAACAGTTCCCCGCCATGGGCCCGCAAACCTTTGGCCAGTGCATCGGCATAAGCCTGGAAACTGCCCTTGCAGTAATAACCGCCCTCGTAGGTGTAGCCGGCCATCATACTGGCCCAATACAGGAAAGACAGCTTTGAGGGGGGCAGCCCCAAGTAAGGCCAGAGCGAGGCACACGCGCTTTGCAGATGCCTGTCTCCGATGAATTCGTCCAACACCTCGGCCACGGTGGCGCGCCGGTAGCGGAACAGGTTGGCCAAGGTGCTGGCAGGCGAAACCCGGCGGGTTTTGCCCAGGTCGACCGCCTCGTCCGCCAGCATGGCTTCCTCCGCCACCCCCCGGCACAGGCGGATCAGTGCCAGGAGAGGGCCTTGTTCCGCCGGAAAGTGCCCGGCCAAGGCGGAAACGAAGCCGTCCTCGCCGGCCTGTAGATGCGCGTCGAACCCAGGATAGCGGGCGCGGGCATAGGCAGCGACGGGCAGAAAGAGGCTTTCCGGGGAAATGCCCAAAGCTTGGCCGAGTTTGTAAACGACGCTGCCGTTGCGGTAACCCTGTTGGCCGCAACCGCTGATCAAATGCACACCCGAATCGAAACGGTAATGGCGGCGGCTAAAGCCATGGGCATATCCGCCGGGCCGGTCGTGCCGCTCCACCAGCAGCACGGACTGGCCGGCCTTCGCCAGCAGGGCGGCGGCGCTCAGGCCGCCGATGCCCGCGCCGATGACGGCGACATCGTAAGCCTCTTGTTTGGACTCCCGGTTAACCCCTCGCATCAAAGTAAACGTGCATTCATAATTTAACTTCCGGTTGTTGCGGTTGCCGTCCCGCCAATCGATGCAGCAAGGGTGCGCTGATGAGAGTCGTTGCAAAAGCCATCGCCACAAGGGCCACAAAGATGCGCTGGTCGATCAACCCGTGTTCCATCGCGACGGAAGCCAGGATGATTTCGATGGCCCCACGGGCGTTCAGGCCAACGCCGACGGTCATGGACTCACGCCACGGCATCCCGCCGAGCCTCGCCCCCAGGCCCGCACCCAGCATCTTCCCCAGGCAGGCAATTAGAAACACCGGCAACACCAAACCGGCATCGAATTGGCCAAGGAAATTCGCTTTGAGGCCCACGGAAACGAAATAAAGCGGGGCGAAAAAATTGAGGGCAAAAGGCTGGATCATCCCATGAATGCGCTGCTCTTGACCGGGGTCGTCGTCTTGGCCTAGCGCGACACCCACCAGAAATGCGCCGAATATCGGATTGATGCCGGCAGTGTCCGCCACGGTCCCGGCGACAATGACCAGAACCGACAGGAAAGTCAGCAATCCCCCCGGCCAATCCCTGAAAAACCGCGTCTTGTGCAACAACGGTTGCAAGACCCAATGCCCCAACCCCAGAATCAACACGACAAAGGCAAGCACCGGGCCGAGTGTGGCAAACACATTCGCGCCGAGCCCGCCTTTTTCAAGATTGCCCAGGATGAGGGCGAACAGGGCCCAGCCGATCAAATCGTTGATCATGGCGGAGGTCATCACCGTCATGCCGATTTTAGTGCCAATCAAATCCATGTCCATCAGTATCCTGGCGATCACCGGCAGGGCCGAAATTGACAGCGCCGTGCCCATGAACAAAGCCAGCAACAGGGGCCGGGGTTGCTGCCCCCACAGGCTCGGAAACAACAAAACCATGCCGAAGCCAAGGGCGAACGGAACCGCCCCTCCCATCAGGCTGGTCAGGGCGACGGCCTTTTTGCATTGGCGGAAATGGACGAGGTTCACCTCCAGCCCGGCGGCGAACATGAAGAACAGCATCCCCAGTTTAAGCAAGGCATCAACGCCGGTGGCAATGGCGTCATCAACGGGGAATAGGCCGGCGTGGAGATCGGGGGCGAAACTTCCCAACAGCGTTGGACCCAGCAAGATTCCACCGATCAACTCGCCCAGCACCGGAGGCTGGCCGATACGCCGCAGCAGATAGCCGAATATCCATGCGACTGCCAGCATCAGGCCAATCTGGAGGAAGAAGGCGTGGAGTTGGGAAGGGTTCATTGGCCTACGTCCCCAGAATTGCCGGCCTGGCAAATTTTTCACTTCCGCCGGATGGCGCATTGCCAGTACAGGATGCAACGCTTGCCCCGATCCACATACGCCTGTAATGCGTGCCAAGCTCAGCGTTGGCGGGTTTCGCCCATGAGCATGCGCCTGGATTCCTTGAAGTCTGCGGAATCCGGCGGGCCGCTGCCACCTTGGTAACCGGCGACAATGCGCTCCAAGGCTTGGATGCGGCGGGGGTCTTGCAGGTGCGCCTCACCGCCCGTGGGCAGGCGGCGGGCCACCTGCAACAGTGCGAGGGGGTCGTAACCGGCCGCCCGCAGGATGGAAACGGCGATCTGGTCGGCCTGCTCCTCTTTGCTCGGGTCGATGGTTTGCCGCACCGACCCGGATCCCACGACGTTGCGCTCGGGCGGCGGCGGGTCGGAGAAAATGTCAAAAAAACCACGGGAATCCGCATAAGCCGCTTGCCTGCAAAAATGCCCCGCCAATTCATGGCCCAATTCATGGGCGATGATCGCGGCCAGTTCCGACTCGTTTTGCGCGAAGGTGAACGCGCCCTCGGTGACGTAGACATAGCCCCCGCCGATGGAGAAAGCGTTCGGGGCCAGGTTGCGCACCACGTTAAAACGCCACGGGACATCGCTCCCGCCGGCACCGTGCCGGGCCAGCCGGACACCGAGCTGTTGGACAAACTGCGTGGCTTCGTCGCCGCTGGGGCGCAACGGCCACTCCTGGTCGATGCGCTGCCGCATATCCTTCGCCTTTTCCAATTCTCCGGGGCACAGGCCATAGGCGACAGCCGGGACTGCCGACAGCAACCCGAGCCAGGCGGCCAGGCAGCATTGCGCCCCGGTAAAGGGCCGCAATGGTTTGCGGCTACCGGGCAACGACGAAAGTCGATTCGTCGGTGTCATAACTGGTGCCTGCTTGGACTTTGTGTTCCACCACATACGTCCCGGGTGCGGCGTTGCCCGGGATCGGAATCATGGCATCGGCATTCCAGCCACCGGAAGCCCGGTCGGTGCTTTTTTGGGGAAGCTCGGCCAGCGTCTTGCCGTCCTTCTCCAGCGTCCACGTCTCGGTGACTTGGGTGGAGGGTGTTTTCGACGGCAGCATCAGCGAGTAATCGGTGGCTACATTCACCGACTCGCCCGGTTTGACAGAGCGCGGCGTGGAGGAGCCCTTGCGGATTTTGACTTGGGTGGTGTCCACCGGCTTGGTCAGGCCGTACATGCGCTGGTCGTCGGCGGGTGGGCGCACTTGCGAGGCTTGGTATTGACTCAGTTTGACCGCGCCCCAACCGACGACCGCGCCAGCCGCCGCGCCGATGGCCGCGCCCGTGCCGCAACTGCTTGCGCTCCCGCCCGCGATGAAACCCGTCAGGCAACCCAGCGCGGCACCGCCCGCCGCACCGGCACCGGCACCCATGAGTTGGTCGTTGCCCTGCTGGGTCGCGCAACCTAGCATCAGGCTTGGGCACAGTGCCAGCGCGATGAGGGTTTTACTGCTAATGGTCTTGTTCATCATCTAGCCTCTCTGCTATCAATGTGTGGATGGCATGTTTTGGAATCTAGCATACCAAATTTGCCTCCTATTTGAAGGCGGTCAGGCAACACTGGCTAAATTTAATTTTTACAGCGTCAATCCGTTTTGTGCGCACCGCCCGGAATGATGGTCCAGGAGGGGGCGGGGCCACCCGCAGGTTTGGGGCTGCTCCGTTCCACTGGGGCTGACGGACGCGCCTTGACCGCTGGTTTGGGCTTGGGTTTGGGTGGCTGGGGTGGAGGCACGGACACCGGCCGCTCCTTTGGTTGCGCCTTGGGCGCCGGTTCCGCTTTACTGGCTTTCGGCGGTTTCGGGGACGAACCGGCCCCTTCCGCAGGTGTTCCGGCGGGCGGGGGAGGCGGCTGGATCGCCGGTTGTGTCGGCTGGGGCACGCTCGCCGGTGGCTGTTCCGGCGGGGGTTGCGTCACCGCCGGGGCCTGAACCGGGGCCGGGGTTGGAGTTAAAGCCGGAGCGGGCGCCGGCACAGGGGCGGTGCGCTCCACGGGGGCCGGCTGGGCGACGGGCGGCGCGACAGCGTCCGCCGCAGGCTTCAAACCGCCCGCCGGCATCGGCGCCGGTTTGGAAAAATAAAAATAATAATAAACACCGATGGCGGCCAAGGCGGCGAGGATGCCTGCCAAGATCAAGGCCGCCTGTCTTTGCGAACCCGTCCGGGAAGCGCCAATGGCCGTGGGAACCGCCCGGTCTGGCGCGGCGGCGGACGGCCTGCCCCGCGCGGTGCCGCCGAAGGGCGCGGTCTTTGCCTCGCCGGAAACCGGGCCGGTCCCGACCGGGCGCGAGGCCGGCCCTGCCTCCGTGCCGCCCAGGCCCAAGGCGAATTCCCTGACCGACCGCTGCCTCTGGTTCATGTTGAGGCTGAGCGACTGGAGGAGGGCATCCTCGATTTCAAACGGCAGGTCGGGGACGAATTGGGAGGGCGGCAACAGTTCCGCACCGGCCACCCGCTCGTGGGCCGGCGGCGGGTTCTGCCCGGTCAACAAGGCGTAAAACGTCGCGCCCAAAGCATAAATGTCGGAGCGTTCGTCGGTGCCTGTCCCCATCACCTGCTCGGGCGGGCTGAAGCCGTGGGTCGCCGCCCTGCCCAAAGTCCGGGTCATGGCCTCCGGCACGGCTTCCTTGGCAATCCCGAAATCGACCAGCATGATCCGTTCGTCCTCGTTCAACAGGATGTTGTCCGGCTTGAGGTCGCGATGGATGATGGGCGGGGTTTGGCTGTGCAAGTAGACCAACACCTCGCACAACTGGCGCATCCACGGGAACAGCTTCTCCATGGGGACGCGCCGGTCCGGGTACTGCTTGCGCTCGCTGCCCAAGGTCCGGCTGCCGCCGAATTTCAACGACAGGTAGACCATGCCGTTCGCGACCCGGCGCTCGATGATGTCGGGTATGGCAGGATGGTCGAGCCGGCTCAGCAGCGAAGTCTCGTACTCGTCGAACAGCATTTCCGGCACTTCTTTCAGCGCCCGGCGCTTGCCGGCCAGTTGCAGGTCGTCGACCAGATAGGCCGCGCCGAAGCCGCCCTTGCCCAGCACCGACTTGATCTGGTAATGGTCGAGGACCACATCCCCGACGGCGAGCAGCCAGCCGAAAATGCCCCTGACCGCCCCGTTGGGGGCGTAGTCCAAATGGGCCAGTTCCAAGTTGCACTTGCCGCAGCGGTATTCGCGCTTTTGCAACGGCCCCAGTTCGTTGGCGGTGCCGCAGACCGGGCAGGTGCGGGCCTCCGGGGGCTTGCGGGGGGCGGCGACGGTCTTGTCATCGGCCAAGGCGGATTCGTCCGCTGCTTTCGTATTCATGTCAACACAAGGGTATGGTTCATCAGAATTTCAGCATGACGCTGGAGAACACGCTATTGAAGGCATAATCCAACAGTAGGCGATTGGTGTCGCGCGTCCCGGCCTGGTAGCCGAGCGTAATCTCGGCATTCGGCACCGGCGTGTAGACCAGCGAAACCTGACCGTTCAATATCGTGTCGTGCCGGGGAATGCCAATGGCCACTGCGTAGTCAAGTGTTTGGCGGGAAAACTTCGCCGTCAGGGCCAACTTGGGGCTGGGTCTCCACATCGGCGAAAGACTAAATCCTTCCGTGATTTGATAATTCGTCGTCACATCCGGCCAACTGGCCAACTGACGCCATCCGGAAAGGGCCAGCAGTGTTTTGGGGGTGGGCGTCCAGCTAAGCGTTAGATTGAAGGTCTCGCCGCTAAAGTCGCGCTGACTGAAATCGGGGTAGTTGCGGATGGTGTAACCGACATTGCCGTTAAAGCGGGTTTTCTCAGTCATATTCCAAGTCAGCAAGGTGCTGATGTTATGCTGCCGGTATTTGTTGTCTACGGGCACGTCTGCAATCAATTCGCGGTTTGGGTACTTGCCATTGATGAAAATGTACTGCAAACCCGTGGAATTGCCGGACGGAGTCGTATAATCCACACCGGCCAAAGCCGTGGCATATTCTTGGTTCAAGATTTTACGCTGGCTCGCACTATGCTGAAAGTCCTGCCAGCTTAAGCCTGTCCGCACTTTCCAGCGGGGGTGCCAGGTGTAATTCAGGTTGGCAAACGGATTGTTGCCGGTGATCATGTCCAGGCCAAAAAAATTGGTGTTGGTGAACCCCCCCATGGCGCGGGTGTAAGCATAGCCAACATCCCCCGACCACTGCCTGCCAAGCTGCCATTGCCAGACGGCACGGTCGTTCGTGGAGACGTTGTCCAGGAATTGATTGTTGACAAAGCGGTTGTCCGACACACTCAGGTTCAGGTTGAACTTTTGGCGGCCTAAGGTGTAATTAATGGCACTGCCCACCGTGGCTTGGTTCATCACGTCGTCTTTGATCAATGTCAGTCCGGCCTGTCCCTTGCTGAGGGGCGGCAACACGGTGGCGTGCTTCGCCAAGCTGTTTTGGTAGAAGAGATTGTCGTTGTAAGTGACCGTGTCCGAAACGTATGGCTTGAAAATATTGGACAGGTCGCCCATGGCCTGTGCCGCCGCCGGGCACAGGCACAAGATGCAGAGCGGAAAAGCGTATTTCGGCATATTACCCTTGGCCCGCCGCCGTGGCATTTTCAGCAAGCCAAGCCGACGCGGAGGCAGACGCCGGGAGCAAGCGGCCAGCAGGATTGGCATCGTGGACTGCAAGCTGTTCAAATTCAGGCATGGGGTTTCACTAAGGTTGACATGGCCATCGGGGTTTCCCGATAGGTGTGGCATCGTGGCAGAATACTCCGCGCAGGATTGTTGCATTATGGCTTTGAACCGGCCGATGTGCAATCTGCCGCCGCTCCGCCGGCAATGGTAGTGGCTCACGGGGAAATCTTACGCGTAAACTCCGGCCCCAGGTGCGCCGTGACCCGGCATGGGGCTGTGCGGGTTACGTTGCGGGCCGAGGTCAACGCAAGCGTCAAACTTGAAATGATGGCAATGCCGTGTTGCCTAAGCGTTATTTGCAAATTGCAACTCAATTTGCAAATTTAATTGCAAATTGCGAAAATATCTGCCGCACGGGAGCCTCACGGAGGCCCCCAAACGCAGCCGCCGGCCCCCATTGCGGTCGTGGCTCGCATCCGAAAAAGTGCCGGATGTCTTGCCAGTAGCGGGCATTTAGCCTGATTCAGTCGTTTGAAACAATCGTCTGGAGTCAGGGCGAAGTGCCTTGTCTTAAGTGTATAAATAACTGATGTTACGCAGTGAGCCGTTGAAGCTCGGCGAAACTGGCTTGTAGGGCTTTGATGTAAAGTTTGCTCTTGAGCGCGAAATGGTTAAGTTGATGCTTTGTCTTGAGCAGTTCAAGTTTGAAAAA
>Ga0194062_1000075_pt1 | contig 38989 bp, 34 predicted proteins | sample SepL2225m_MetaG_FD_155481 | JGI IMG/M metagenome (GOLD analysis project Ga0194062, IMG submission 155481) | Anoxic zone freshwater microbial communities from boreal shield lake in IISD Experimental Lakes Area, Ontario, Canada - Sep2016-L224-25m | ecosystem: Environmental > Aquatic > Freshwater >... | reverse complement strand
CGTTTTTATCCTCGCCATGATGTCGTTCCTTCCATGCCCTCAAAATCCCAGGGGGCTCAGGGGGACAGCGTCCCCCTCACATCATTTACCGCGACAATCAGTCCATCATTTACCGTGATCGCTCTCATTATCCCAACAACGAAATCCGGGAAAAATCCGCGTCCGTCAGGCCTCGGCACATTGACCGACCACGGCTGCTGCGGTGAATTACGGAGCCACCAGCGCACCACGCCCAAGTTATCGCCATCAAGCCACTGCGCAAAGGCACGCGGCGCATCGAAGCCCAAGGCCACCGCCATCTTGAAGACAAGCACCTCGCGTGTCATGTCATGCGCAAGCGCAAGTAAGCCATCGTCCGGTTCTTTAGCGGTATGAACCGCGATTTGCTCTTCGGTAAACCCCAAATTCAGCAACTTCTCCTTCACGCGCTGTACGCTTTTTTCCGTCCGCTCATCAGCTTCATCGTCGCGTGAATCCACCTGCACCAGGAGCAACGGCGTAAAGTCCGCTCCCGCCTCCGCTAAGGCCGCTTTAATGCCCCGGTGAGCCCCCACCGCGTCACGAAGTGCCAACCCTTCCAAATCCACCAATCTGGCCTTCTCGGGCTCGATCACGTAAGCCGCACATCGGACGCCAACCTTGATCAAGCCGGCCTCCACCGCGTCTTCGCGCCCAATGCGAATCCGCTGTTCCGGCACGATACCCATCTTCTCCTCGAAGGTCTCCAGCATCTTGTCGTCGGGCGTAGCGGTGATCAGTAATGCATAGTCCGGTGCAAGCACATCCCGGAAGAAGGTGCCCGCCTGAGTCTGTCCATGGAAACTGTGATGAGCCTCGTCCACCACCACGCCAATGCGGAAGCCCCGCTCACGCAGTTTTTGCACCAGCATATCCACCGAATCGGTGTTCTCGGTGACTTTGCGCACATTGCGCCGATCCAAGACCCGCGTGGCCACCGTCTGCCAGGTCGTGACGAACACATCGCCCGCCTCGCTATCTTCCAGAATCCGGTCATCCGCCAGTTCGCGCAACCGCAACCCTGCAAATTGGTCGCCCAGAAATGCCTTGGTCTGCCCACTCGGCAGGGTTCAAATGGTCATATTTCGGCATGAGTTCACTACGATGTTGCAACAGCTCAACCCCTTATTCCTTGCTAACCCGGCGCATTGGACAAACCACATCAAGCCACCTCAAAATTTCTGGCGGCACCAAGGATCTACCTCCAACGCGCAAGTCAAACGGAACGGCTTCCTTCATTTGAAGGCGGCACAAGGTAAATGCTTCTTCTGGCTTTCGGCTGTTATCCACCAGGAGTGCCGCATCCGCCACCGTCAGGGCATGGGCAATCGCTTCTTGCGTGCGAGGAAACCTTGAAAGCAATTTATTGATCGAGACATCGTGCCCGGAACTTCCCTTGTTCGCGACACGCATTTTGACGCGCGCAATCGATAATTCGACACTGGCCAGCCCGACAAAAAGCAACAGGACAAAATATCCTTCCCCCTGAAGTTGCCGGATCTTGTCAATCTTCGATTCCACAATCCGTCCACTGGTGTCTTTTCTTAGATGTGAAAAGACAGTTTCCATTGCGAACGGAACCTTCTTTTCAATGGCTTGGGCAACGAAAGCCTCAACCCCTTTTTGAGCCACTTGCATCCAACTCGCGTGATTATCACGAATTTGAACGGCCCATGCAGGCAGAGATTGTCCGGGTTTCGGCTCCGGCAGAAGCGACAACATCATACGATCAGCGTTAATCAACGGGATTTCGAGCGCATCAACGAGATGGCTGTACCATAACGTTGATTTGCCCGAACCGTTATGCCCGGCGAGAATGACCGCAAGCGGGCGTTTGGTTCTCTTCAATTCCGTCGCTATGCCCGACACCACCGCTCGTAGATGACCTTCCGTCATTTGCAAACCACGAAATCACCTTTTTCAAAGCGAACACGTTCCCTCCTGCCAGCCACCTTCCGGATGAGATACTTCGGATCCTTTGGGTCGGCATAAAAAACAGGAACACCTTTCCCGAGCGAAAGGATAACTCCGGGTTTCTGGATACGGTTCAGGAGCTTTCCCATCACCACTTGCCCAACTTGGACATTGTGTCTAACCTCAGCCATCGTCGAGGGAATGACTTCTACAGTGACAGATCCAAAAGTAACCGTTTTATGCTTCTTTTCCCCAACGGATGTTCTGTATCCGCGCGGCATTTTCCGTTTTGTTCGCGATGCTTTTTGGGTCATAACAATTACCCTACGTCATTCATCCGTTTTGTGGAGTCGAATAAACGGTACTGCTTACGAAATCCGCATCGGCATCAGCACGTAAATAAACGGAACATCGCACTTGATGACACCGGGGCTCAACTCATCGGTCAATTCGACATAAATCTCGTCGTTTACCAGGTTCCGAAGGGGTTCCATGATGTATTCCGGATTAAAGGCCACCTGAATTTCCTTGGCATTATACTTAATGGCCATGGATTCGTGGGCTTCACCGACATCCGGGGATGATGCGCTGATTTTCAGCTTGTTCTTCCCGAAGGTCAACTTGATCGAGCTGGATTTCTCGCTGGTCAGGAGCGCCACGCGCTTCAGAGCCGTCAATAATACTTCGCGATCCACGGCAATCCGCTGTTCACACTGCGCCGGAATCACCTGGCGGAAGTTCGGATAGGTTCCTTCAATCAGCTTGGTCATCAGCATGACATCATCAAACTCAAAACTGGCCTGATTTTTTCCGGCATGGATCTTGACTGAACCCTCATCCTTCAAAATCCGGATCAATTCGATGACCGCCTTGGTGGGCACAATGATTTCACATTCCGCTTCTTTCGGAAATTCCACTTCATTTTCCGTCAGTGCCAGACGCCGCCCATCCGTGGCTACAAGGGTTAATTTGCTTCCCTTGAAGCTCATCAGGGTTCCATTCAGGATAAACCGTGTTTCATCCGTGGATGCGGCGTAAAAGGTCTTCTGAAGCATATCCTTGAGAATTTTCTGATCCAGAGTGAACGTATGACCCTCTTCACTCTTTGCCACAGTTGGAAATTCATCATCCGGCAGACCGTTAATCTTGAAAAAGGCAGACCCGCACGTAATGGAGGCGGCATTTTTGTCATCAATTTCAATTTCAATATTATCCGTGGGAAGTTCCCTGATAATGCTGAGCAACCGCCTGGCTGGGAGTGTTGTGGCCCCGGATTGCGTAATCTGGGTCTCCACCGCACAACGCATGGTCACTTCCATGTCCGTGGTGGTCATCCAGAGTTTGTTTTCTTTGGCTTCCAGAAGGACGTTGGAAAGAACAGGCAGGGTAGGTCTGACATTCACTACACCATGCACCATTTGAAGTCCCGTCATGACAGCATTTTTACTAATGACCAGTTTCATCGATCCTCCTGACACACTATCAACACTTGAAGAATATTATTCTTATTCTATTTATCTAAAAACTATCCGTATTATACCCTGTCAACAACGTCAATAACTTCAAAACAGCCATGGTTTGCCTGAAAACAGGACTCGGAAAATCCGATGCGCCTGTTCATGACACCCACCAATACTTTGAAGACAACAGTTGATAACATGCTTCTCCGGACTTACCAACACCATTTCTGCAAGTTATAAACACAGTTGTCAACTTTTCTTCTCCAGAACTCGGGAGAGGTGCGACACGGTCTGCCTGAGCTCCGAATTCGTTTCCATTTTCTTCTCCACGAGACGGCACGCGTGAAGGATGGTTGCGTGGGTTTTCCCGAAGGCGCTTCCAATTTCGGGAAGGGACGACGGTGTGAGCGAGCGGCAGAGATACATGGCGACCTGTCGGGGCATGGTGATGACAGCCGGCCGGCGCTTGCTGGTCATATCGACGAGTCTGATATCGTAATAGTCCGCCACCGTCTTCATGATCTGCTCGAAGGTAAGGTCCTCCTGCTTTTCCTGGTCCAGGGTATCACGTAGCAGGGTTTCGAGGTCCTGAATGGTCAGGGGGCGGTTAATCAGCGATGCGTAGGAGGTGGCCCGGATGAGAGCCCCTTCCAGGCGGCGGATATTGGACCGGATCGTTTTGGCAATGAACAAAATGATTTCATCGGTATGTTTAAACCCGCTCAGCGCCTGCTTGTTCCGCAGGATGGCAATACGGGTTTCGAGATCCGGTGGCTGAAGCTCGGTGACCAGCCCCCATTCGAACCGGGTGACCAAACGCTGCTCCAGCCCTTGGATTTCACTAGCCGGCTTGTCGCTCGTCAGCACAATCTGCTTGTGGGCGTCGAACAGCGCGTTGAAGGTGTGAAAAAACTCCTCCTGCAGCCGTTCTTTGCCCGCCAGGAAATGAATATCGTCAATCAGCAGCAGATCCATTCCCCGGTATTTCTTGCGGAACTGAACCAGGGATTTGTTCTGTAACGCATCAATATATTCGTTGGTGAAGGTTTCAGAGGAGAGGTAGGCAATTCTCGCATTGGAGTTTTTCAGAACATGATGCCCGATTGCCTGCATCAAATGGGTTTTGCCTAGCCCGGATCCGCCGTAAATAAACAGGGGATTGTAGGCGCGGGCAGGGGATTGAGCCACGGCCAGAGCGGCCGCATGTCCAAAATTATTTGAGGAGCCCACGACGAAATCATCGAACGTAAACCGGGGATTGAAAACGGGATTGCCTCCGGTCCGGGGCGCGGCGGGATGACGGCGCGCGGAGGGCTTGATCTCAACCTCCGGTTTGACCTCCTCGGGAAGCGGCGTGGTGCGTCGCCCGATCACAAAGGTAATGGCATAGGATTCGCCGGAGACCGCAGTGACGGCCGACTGGATCAGGGAAAGATAATTCTCCTCGAGCCAGGTCTGGTAAAAATTATTGCCCACCAGTAACGAGAGCGTGTGATCTTCCAGCGCGCCGGGTTCGATGACCTCGATCCACCGGGAAAAAACATCCGGATGCAACACCGTCCGAAGATGGTCGCATGCCGCCCGCCACACTGTCTGTGCGTTATTCGCTGATCCCGTCATTCTTCCTCCTGACGGCGCTTCCAGATCCGGAAACGCCAGGACGCTTCAAATAAATCAAACACTCAAACCCGCCCCATAGGGGCCGGCATCAATTATAAGCCCGTTTTGCAGGCTCGATCCGAGTTGCTATGACTTGTTAACAGGTTGTTAACAGCCCTACACTTCTCATCTCTTTAGCCCGCTGACGCAGGACAATAGGGAAGAAAAACAAAGCAGGCAAGGGCTTTTGTGAGATTTCTTTCGATTTTGTTTCACCCACGACAGGTAGTTATTTTTTAAGAACATGCCCACAATATGTAGCGTTAATGACGCTTTACCTCTTTAAATCTAGATGAGGATTTGTGACTGGGGGTTCAGGGGGAAGGGTGGCGCGAATCTCTAACACAGTCCTAACCTATTTGTTTTGAAGGGTATGCAGACTGAAAGAAGTGAACAGCCACTTCCGGGAAGGGGTAATTCCTTCGAAAAAGGACAAAAAACGTCTTGCGCCGGATTGAAAAAAAAGCATTTGGATGCAATAAATCAGGCAGTTGGTTCGTTTAAGCATTAACCTTCAACCCTAGTTAAGGAGAGACACAATGAAAAGAATCGTGATGGTGACGGGATGTTTGTTCGGGCTTGTTGCAATGGGAGTGGCTCAGGATAAGCCTGCAGAGCCAAGAGAGAGGCGAATGGAGCGGCATGCCGGCTTGGAGATGGGCGCTATGGAGGGCGACATGCCGATGATGCAAATGCATAAGGAGCTTGATCTAACCAAAGAACAGATGAAACAAATGCGAAGCATCTTTTCAGGTTCCACAAACGAGATAACGACGCTGCGCTCCCGAATGCAGGAAGCGGCCAAGGCACAAGCGGAATTGATGAGTCAGGATATGCCGAATGAAGAGGCCGTTTTAAAGGGGGCGGATGAGATTGCTAAAATTCGTGCAGAGATTGGTCGCATCCGCGTGAAGCAAATGCTGGAGGCCCGGAAGATTCTTACCCCGGAACAGCGCGTGAAAATGCGGGACAAGATGAATGCAAGAATGGAAAAAACCCGCAAAGACGGTGGCCGGATGAAGCATCATGAGCGCGGGCCGGAAGGCGATGCCGAAGGCAAGACGAAGTAACCAGACGACAATAAAAAAACGCCCCGGAGTTTAATCCGGGGCGTTTTTTTGTCTTTCGACGGGCAGGGCCGCTTAGCCCTGAAGAGCCGCGTGGGCGGCTGACAGGCGTGCGATCGGCACGCGATACGGGCTGCAGCTCACGTAGTTCAGGCCTGTCTTGAAGCAGAACCGCACCGACTCGGGATCTCCGCCCTGTTCGCCGCAGATTCCCACTTTGAGGGCCTTCTTGGTCTGGCGTCCTTTTTCCACTGAGATCTTGATCAGCTGGCCCACGCCATCCTGGTCAATGGTCTGGAAGGGATCCGCCGGAATGATCTTCTGCTCCAGATAATCATTCATGAATCCGCCGATATCATCGCGGCTGAATCCGAAGGTCATCTGAGTCAGGTCATTCGTTCCGAACGAGAAGAAATCCGCTTCCTTCGCCATGCGGTCCGCGAGTAATGCGGCGCGGGGAATCTCGATCATCGTCCCGAACAGATACGGGATGGAGTCGATTTTCTTGCGCTGGATCACATCCTCGTAGATGCGTGTGACGATGGCTTTCTGGTGCTTCAGCTCGTTCATGTCGCAGGTGACCGGGATCATGATTTCCGGGTGGCAGTGCTTGCCGCTCTTGATGAGCTCCGCTGCCGCCTCGAAGATCGCCCGGATCTGCATTTCCGTGATCTCCGGGTAGGTGACGCCCAGCCGGACGCCGCGATGGCCCATCATGGGATTGGACTCATGAAGCGCTTCGCCGCGGGCCTGAACCTCTTTCGGGCTGATGCCGAGGCTGGTGGCCAGTTCCTTCTGCTTGATCGGGCTCTGCGGCACGAATTCATGCAGCGGCGGATCGAGCAGGCGCACGGTCACGGGCAGGCCGTCCATGGCGGCGAGCGTGGCCTTGATGTCGCTCTTCACGAAGCGGAAGAGTTTCTTCAGGACCGACGTACGCTCTTCCACGGAGGAGCTCAGGATCATCTTCCGGAGCAGGAACAAAGGTTCATCACTGCCCTTGCCGTAGAACATATGCTCCGTGCGGAACAGGCCGATGCCCTCAGCGCCAAAGGCGCGGGCCTTGCGGGCGTCTTCGGCCGTGTCGGCGTTGGCGCGCACGCCCATGGTGCGGAACTTGTCGACCATCTTCATGAACTGTTGGAAACGCGGGTTCTCCGAGGAATCCACCAGAGGCACTTTGCCGTTGTACACATGGCCACGGGTTCCGTTCAGGGTTACCAGTGCGCCTTCCTTCAGCGTCACGTTACCAACGACGAGTGTTTTCTTCTGGGCATTCACATGCATGCCGCCGGCACCGACGATACAGCACTTGCCCCAGCCGCGGGCCACGAGCGCCGCATGGCTGGTCATGCCGCCACGGGCCGTCAGGATGCCCTCGGCCGCGCGCATTCCCTCGACATCCTCGGGATTGGTTTCTTCGCGAACCAGAATGACCGTTTTGCCGGCCTTGGCTTGCGTGACGGCTTCCTGGGCAGTGAACACGATGTGGCCGCAGGCGCCGCCGGGGCCCGCGGGAAGTCCCTTGCAGAGCAACTTGGCCATGACTTCAGCCTTCGGATCCACAATCGGGTGGAGCAGTTCGTCGAGCTGCGCGGGTTTCAGGCGCAACACGGCGGTTTTCTCGTCGATCAGCTTCTCGGCCAGCATGTCCATGGACATGTTCAGGGCCGCCGTACCGGTGCGCTTTCCGCTGCGGCACTGGAGCATGTACAGCGTGCCTTCCTGAATGGTGAACTCGATATCCTGCATGTCCTTGTAATGCTTCTCAAGGGCATTGCGGATCTTGAGCAGTTCCTTGTAGATCGAGGGCATTTGCTCCTCGAGCGACTGCAGGTGCTTGTTCTGGTCGTTCTTTGTATCGTTGTTCAGGGGGCTGGGGGTCCGGATACCGGCCACCACGTCTTCGCCCTGGGCATTGATCAGCCATTCGCCGTAGAACTTGTTTTCGCCGGTGGCCGGGTTCCGCGTGAAGGCCACGCCGGTAGCGGAGGTGTTGCCCATGTTGCCGAATACCATGGCCTGCACATTGACGGCGGTACCCCAGATGTCCGGAATGGACTCAATGCGGCGGTAGGAGATTGCGCGCTTGCCGTTCCAGCTCTTGAACACGGCGCCAACGCCGCCCCACATCTGGGCCATCGGATCATCGGGGAAGGCTTTGCCGAGCGCCTTCTTGACGCGCTCTTTGAACTTCTCGCACAGGATCTTCAGGTCATCGGCCGTCATATCGGTGTCGGACTTGTAGCCCTTCTTGTCCTTGAGCTCGTGCATGATGCCTTCCAGCTGCATGCGGATACCCTTGCCCTCGGCAGGCTCGAGGCCCTCGGACTTTTCCATCACCACGTCGGAATACATCATGATCAGGCGGCGGTAGGAGTCGTACACAAAGCGCTCATTACCGGTTTTGGCGATCAGGCCCGGAATCGTCTTGGTGCACAGACCCACGTTCAGGACTGTTTCCATCATGCCCGGCATGGAGGTGCGGGCGCCGGACCGGCAGGACACCAGAAGGGGATTCTGGGGGTCGCCGAACTTCAAGCCCATATCGGCTTCCATCTGGCGAAGTGCGGCATCCACCTGTTCGGTCAGAATTTTGGGAAATCTGGATTTGTTCGCGAAGAAATCGTTGCAACAATCAGTTGAAACGGTGAACCCGGCCGGGACGGGAAGCCCCAGATGGCACATTTCGGCGAGATTCGCGCCCTTGCCGCCCAATAGATTTTTGTCACTCGCGCCACCCTCGGTTTTGCCGGGGCCGAAACTATACACATACTTCTTACCACTATTCGATGCCATCGCTACGTACTCCTGTTTATGTTTTATCGCGCCGTTTCTGCGGCGCGGATTTTCAAACTGAACCCTCAAACCCGATCATTGCGAATCCTGAGAACGGCCCGAACGCACAAAAAAACGCGCGTTCGGCATAATCCGGCCACGAGGAAAGTCGTGACTGGTGTTCGCCGACCGCGAGAAATGCGGACTGGACAACCGAACTTGAATCGCTACGATTAACCGGCGCAATATATTGCAAGCATAGTCACATCGCAAGGCGTTTCTTGCGAGTAATGAAAATGAGGAGAATCAGTTGTGAGTAAACCCTTGAGTCTGGCGGCAAACACCATTCGCGGTCTCGCGATGGACGGCGTTCAAAAAGCGAATTCAGGACATCCCGGCATGCCGATGGGAATGGCGGATGTAGCCGCCGTTCTTTTCCTGAAACATCTCAATCACTGCCCCTCCCGTCCGGATTGGGCAAACCGGGATCGATTTTTGCTATCAGGCGGACACGGCTCAATGCTGTTGTACAGCATGCTTCACCTGAGCGGGTACGCGCTGCCCATCGAGGAATTAAAGCAGTTCCGCCAATGGGGTAGCAAAACCCCGGGCCACCCCGAGTACGGCCACACCGTGGGCGTGGAAGCCACCTCCGGTCCGCTGGGGCAGGGGTGCGGCATGGGAACGGGTATGGCCTTGGCCGAGCGCATGATGGCGGCCCGTTTCAATAGCGGTGTGTATACCCCGGCGGATCACCAGACCTATGTGTTCTGCGGCGACGGAGATATGATGGAGGGCATTTCGCATGAGGTGTTCTCGTTCGCCGGTCACCTTGGCTTGAACAAGTTGGTTGTCTTTTATGATAGCAATCACATTACCATCGAGGGCGACACGGATTTGGCCTACAGCGATGATGTGCGCAAGCGCTTTGTTGGCTATAAGTGGAATGTCCTCGAAATTGACGGGCATAATTATGAGGAAATCGACAAGGCAATCCTCACCGCCAAGGCTGAGAAGGACCGCCCGACCCTGATCGTCACCCACACGCACATCGCGCACGGGTCCCCGCATTTGCATGATTCCCACAAGGCTCATGGCGAGCCCCTGGGTGTGGAAGAGATCAAAGCCACCAAGAAGGCTCTGGGTATGCCGGAAGATCAGGATTTTTATGTACCCGATGCCGTGCGTGACCTGTTTGCCGCGCGTGCCCGGGAAATGGAGTCCAAGGTTACCGGATGGGAAGCGGATTTCAAAAAGTATGCCGCCGCCTATCCCGAGCAGGCAAAATTGTGGGATGCCTGCATGAAGCAGGTTATCCCGGCCGATTTCGAGAAACAAATGCCGGTCTTTGATAAACCCGAGGCCACGCGGGTATCCTCAGGAAAAGTGATGCAGAAGATTGCCAAGGCCATGCCCTGGTTCGTGGGTGGCGCGGCGGATCTGGCACCGAGCACGAAGACGTTCCTGGACGGATTCGCTTCGGTGCTGCCGGGCAAGTTCGAGGGACGCAACATCCACTTCGGTATTCGTGAACTGGGCATGTCGGCCATTCTGAACGGAATGCAGCTTCATGGCGGATTCCGCGTGTATGGCTCGACCTTCTTTGTGTTCTCGGATTACTGCCGGCCCACGATCCGGGCGGCGGCGCTGATGAATCTGCCGACTGTGTATGTGTTTACCCACGACAGTTTCCACGTGGGCGAAGACGGCCCGACGCATGAACCCATCGAGCAGATCGCCAGCTGGCGCTGTATGCCCAATGTGTCCGTGATCAGGCCTGCCGATCCCACCGAGGCGGCCGCCGCCTGGCTCGCCGCTTTGAAAAACACGACCGGCCCGACCCTGCTCCTGATGACACGCCAGAATTTACCGGTGCTTGACCGCACGGTTTATCCGGCCGCCTCAAATCTTGAGAAGGGGGCCTACACGCTGTGGCAGAGCGGGCAGGGTAAGCCCGACCTGATTCTCATCGGGACGGGTTCCGAAGTCAGCCTCGCGCTGGATGCGGCGAAGGAATTGGCCAAGGAAGGCCGGAATATCCGGGTTGTGAGCATGCCGTCCTGGGATTTGTTCGACAAGCAGAGCCCCGAGTACCGGGCCGAGGTGTTGCCGCATGACTGCCAGAAGCGGGTGGCGGTTGAGGCCGGTTGCTCCTTTGGCTGGAGTAAGTATGTGGGCTGCCAGGGGCGGAAACTGACGGTGGATCACTTCGGCGCCTCAGCGCCGGCAAAGACCATCGCCGAGAAATTCGGTTACACCACAGCGAATGTGGTGAAACTGGCGAAGGAAGTGTTGGGCTGACAGGTTTTGATTATTCCTTGACGACAAGTTGTCATTGATTAACAATATTCCTTGATGAAATATTTCAAGGATTGATGAGTGGTTATGATAACGAAGGTAACAGGAAAAAATCAGGTCACCATACCGGTGACAATTGCAGAACAGCTCGATATTCATCGCGGGTCGCGGCTGGATTGGCGGGTTCTTGCTGATGGTCATTCGGTTGAGGTGCGGGTTTTGCCGACGCGTGGAGAAGCCGCGCGTAAACTTTGGGGTGCAGGGAGTGAGAAGGGACGCCTTGGTGCGGATGCGGTCGCCTTGCTCATCGAACAGCGCGTCCGTGACGATGAGGAGCGCGTGAAGGCCTTGGGGAACTCATGAGCGCCTATCTTCTGGACACCTCCGCAGTGGTTGCGCATTACAGGAAGGAAGTCGGCCATGCCCGTGTGCAGGCCTTGTTTGATGATGACGACGCGGTTCTGTGGATTGCCGCGCCGTCACTTCTCGAGTTAGAGGCCTGTCTTTGCGACATCGGCGTCGAAGAAGCCGTGCGACGGAAGACTGTAAATGATTATGTAGGAGAGCTCGTTCATGTCGTGACGGTTGACGAGAGAGTGGCCAGACGCGCCATGGAGATTCGCGATGCGGCGGTTGGCCGTTTACCGGCTGTGGATGCGTTGATTGCCGCCTGCGCGGCGGTTTGCGGTGCCGTGCTGGTTCACAGGGATGCGCACTTCGATTCCATTCCCCAGGAAGTATTGCCGAGCCTCAAGCTTTCGGCGCAGGACGACGACATCGCAACTTCTGTGGTCGGATCCAATCGAGTGAAAGAAGCCGGTGCGACGTACAAGACGGTTCGCGCCAGGCGGAAAGGTTCAACGGGTTCATCTCGTCCCCAGTAGCTATGGCTCGCTTTATCATACACGGCGGGAAACGACTTGGCGGTACCTACGTGCCTGGCGGCAACAAGAATGCCGTCCTGCCGATGTTGGCGGCCTGTGTTCTTACGGAGCAGCCGGTTGTGTTGGAGAATGTCCCCTTAATTGAGGATGTTCGTACGATGCTGGATCTGCTGTCCGGCATCGGGGTGGAGATCGAACTGAAGGGCCACACGGTCAGGCTTTGTGCCAAGGGGCTTCGCCGCAGCAAGCTGGATCCTGAACTGTGCCGGAAAGTACGGGCCTCTATCCTGCTGGCCGGGCCGATGGCGGCGCGGCTGGGGCGGGTGACCCTGTCCCCGCCGGGCGGTGATGTGATTGGCCGTCGTCGACTGGACACTCATTTTCTGGGATTACGGGCGCTGGGGATTGATGTGGAGGGCGGAAAGAATTTTGTGTTCCGCCGGAACCGCCTCGAAGGCACCGCAATGGTGCTGGATGAAGCGAGTGTGACCGCCACGGAGAACGTGCTCATGGCCGCAACCTTGGCCAAAGGCGAGACAACAATCTTCAATGCGGCCTGCGAACCGCACGTCACCGACCTCGCCCTGCTCCTGAATAAAATGGGAGCGCAAATCACCGGGTTGGGAACGAATCGCCTGGTCATTCGCGGCGTGGAGACGCTGGGCGGGGCGACACACACAGTGCAACCGGATTATATTGAGATCGGAAGCTTTGTGGCCGCCGCGGCGGCCACGGGCGGGGAACTGAAAGTGGGTGGCGTGGAAGCCGATCCGATGCTCATTATCAGTAAGACCTTCCAGAAACTCGGAATCAAACTCCAGTTTGACGGGGCATCGCTGACGTTACCCGCCCGCCAGACGCGGAGGATTGTCAGGGATTTCGGTTCTGCGATTCCCAAGATCGAGGATGGTCCCTGGCCGATGTTTCCCTCGGATTTGATGAGTGTGCTGCTGGTGGCGGCGACGCAGGCGAAGGGGCCGGTCCTGTTTTTTGAAAAGATGTTTGAGAGCCGGATGTATTTTGTGGATTACCTGATCGGGATGGGGGCGGGGATTGTCGTGTGCGATCCGCACCGTGTCCTGGTCACAGGCCCGTCCCGTCTGCATGGCATCAGCATGGCCAGTCCGGATATTCGCGCCGGTATGGCACTCCTCACTGCCGCTCTCTGCGCCAAGGGCGAAAGTGTCATTCACAACGCCCAGACCATTGACCGTGGTTATGAGCGCGTCGAGGAACGCCTCCGCGCCCTCGGGGCCGATATCGTGCGGGAAGAATGACCCCACCAGGAAACTCGGAAAATGCGATCGGAAGCACCTATGAATAGAATAGCCATCAGCCTCGTCGTCCTTACCCATCTTGCACTCCCGGTGATCCGTGCAGAGGATCATTCCCTTTCAAGTGAGGTCGTCCCTCTGGGCCTCTCGTCTCAGCCCATTTCGGCCATCTCCACAAATCTCATTCCCGACGGCACCAATAGGCTGTCCTTCACGCTCACTGGACCTGGGACCCGGGACTTGGCCTTGATCGCCCCCACCCGCACCTGGTTCGGTTTCGGGCAATTAAACTGGACGATGACCCTGTCCGACGGCGCCCCCACCAATGTGCAGGTACTGGTCTTCATGAAAGATTGGGATTATCTCTGGTACCAACAACTGTTGCCGGGCTATGTCGCCCCCGGAGGCCCCCGTCTCTACTCCGTCAACCTGTCGCCCGACGCTACCGCATGGGAACCGTGCGGACATCATGCCCTCTGGAATGCCCGGACCTTGATGGAGCCCCGTGAATTCGGCATCCGCGTTTTCCTCGACGGCACCGGGGCCCTCACCGGCTCGATCAGCAATGTTTCGGCCAAACGGCTGCCGGTTGACACCACGCCGCCGACCCTTCGCGATGTGCGGCCTTCCGCTCAACAGGTGCCTTGCTATGAAAAATTCGAAGTCACATTCGACATCCCGGATCGGTATGCCAACCCCTTCAACCCGGAGGAGGTTTCCGTCACCGCAACTGTGGCAACACCCGATGGTAAAACCAACACCATCGACGGATTCCACACGCGTGATTACTACCGGACCGTCACTCCCACCGGCGAGGAAACCCTCCCCCAAGGCCCTTCTCACTGGAAAATCCGATACGCGCCCACCCAGCCTGGGCTCTATCATTATTCTCTGCATGTCCGCGATGCCCATGGCTCCGCCTCCTGGGGCCCGGGAGTTTTCGTTGCCCGACCCTCCACCCATCCGGGTTTTGTGCGCGTCTCAAAAACCGACCCCCGCTATTTTGAATTCGACAACGGAAATTATTTCTTCCCCATCGGCCATAATATCCGGTCCCCATTCGATGAACGGTTTAATTCCAATTTCCCCTGGGTGAAACGCTGGACAGAAGGAACCACCGCCTACGCCCGCCATTTCTCCGCCATGCACGAGAATGGGGAAAATATGGCCGAAGTCTGGATGGCCGCCTGGTCCCTCGGGCTCGAATGGTCCCCAAAATGGCCCGGATACCACGGAGTCGGCCAGTACAACCTCATGAATGCGTGGGAATTAGATCGGGTCATCGATGCCGCCGACCGTAACGGAATTTACCTGAATCTCGTCATTCACAACCACGGCAAGTTCAGCGGCATTATAGATGGGGAATGGGACGACAACCCATTCAATAAAAAGCTGGGGGGAGACCTCGAAAAATCAGAAGAGTATTTTTCCGACCCCCGCGCCAAACAAGCCTTCCAGCAGTTGATGCGTTACATCATTGCCCGCTGGGGATACAGTCCCCGGATATTTGCCTGGGAATTATGGAGTGAACTGAATCTTACCGGTTCCGATTGGGGATTCTACCGAACCACGAATTGTGTGAGCTGGCATGGTTTCGCCACCACCGCCATCAATCAAATGGACCCTAATCGACATCTGATCACCACGCATTATTGCAGTGACTATACCTCTCAAAACATGGACATCACCGCGCTTCCAGGCCTCACCCACTCTTCCGTGGATGCCTACCATCGCGATTCCCGTGTACTCAATATTGTCGACCTTCTTGCGGGAACCGCCCAATGCAATAACCCCAGTGGAAAACCGGTGATGGTAACTGAGTTTGGAGGTGCCTCAAACGCCCAGGGTCTGGTCCATCTCGAAAACAGCCTGCATGCCGCACTGTGGTCTTCCACCTGTATCCCCATCGCCGGCACCCCGCTCTTCTGGTGGTGGGGACTGATTGAGGAGGAGAATTTCTATCCGGAATTTCTCGCCGTCAGCCGATTCATGAAAGGCGAAGATCGCCGCGACCCGGCCCTCGTATCCTGTAGCCCGGCCCTCGTCATGCCCGACCAACCCGGCGTCAGCCTCCTGTCCCAATCCCTGAAAAGCGGAACCCGCGCCCTGTGCTGGATCTACGACGCCCCGGCTTTCAGCACCGCCGTCTATGAATCCCATCCCACCATCAGCAACCTGGTGGCCAGACTCGACGGCATGAGCAACGGCCTCTACCACGTCGAGTTCTGGGAAACCGCCGGGGGAGTCCTGACAAAAAGTCAGGATACCGAGGCCAAGGCAGGAAGTCTGGCCATCCCCGTTCCCCCGTTTTCGAGGGATATCGCGCTCAAGGTGAGGAAACAGTAGACGTCAAATTGGTGGCCGCTACCGGCTCCAGGCCTTGTTTCTGTTTTTGAAGCTCACCGGACAGATGTTCGCTTTCCACCAGACGCCGCTTGGTATCTTCCAGTTTGGCCTTCAAACTGGCGGCACTGGTCTGGGCCTCGCTTAATTGTGAACTCACCGCCGCGGCACGTTCGTTCACCGCCTTCAATTCCCCTTCCAGCTTCGCGATTTGATTACGCTGCCCGTCAGACTCCGCGCGCAGGACCTCGTTTGTCTTCCGGACCGCATTCAGGGCGGCATCCACCCCCGCGAAGGATTTTTCCCGCCGGGTGAGGTTGTCTCTCATGCTGATCTGTTCGGTCAACATTTTTTCGATCTGAGCCCGGATCGGATCATGGGTCTTTTTTTCCGCCTCAAGCTGTCGGTCGACCTCCGCCATCTGGTTGGATGCGGATTGTAAAGCATCCCCCAATTCCCTTATCTGAAGAGCGCCAACCTTGATCTCGGCGCGCAGGGACTGGTCGCGCGCCTCAAGCAACCGGGCCTGTCTGAGGCGCAATTGCGCCTCACTGTGCAGACCCCAACTCCATGAACCCAACATCACCGCCCCCGCCATCAGGACGGCACCTCCCAGAATCTTTATTGATATCCACGACACTTTCATAAACTCCTATCTTGGCGCGGTGGCTTGGATATGCTCAAACAACCGCCAATCACCCCAGTCGCTGTCATACAGCGTATCCTTCCCGCCCTGAACATAAATGTTCCGGTATTTCCAATGAATACTGTCCATGGCATTACGCCGCTCGGGCCGGTGAATAAGCAGATACAGCACCTGACCGTAATAATCGTGCTTGGATTTGTCAAAGTTGAAGTCTAGTGCATGCAGAAAGACCGGGCTGCTATCGGGTTGTAACAAGGCGAAACTTTCGAAGCCGCAGACAAACACTTTCGCAAAAGGCGTCCGGTGGCGGACGTGTCGCTCCAGTTCCGGCAGCCAGGAAAATTGTGACACAACACCGGCGGTCGCCTGTTCCGCAACCCTCGGCCTCAATGACACTGATCTTGCAGAGAGGGCCAGCGGGATCACATCAGCCACAACCAAAAGAAGGAGAACCCACAAGATCACCGCCGTGCGATGGGGTCGGCGGGCCAGGGAACCCGCCTCGCTTGAGTCTTCGGATTGTTCACGCTTCGCCAACCCGTGCCCGAGTGCCAGAACCGCAGCGGGCAAAAACGCCAGCAAAAGCGGAGCGGCATCCCAAAGCCGTTCATACCAGGCCATGAGTCCCGCCACACCCGGCAAGGCCAGGCCGAGTACCGTCAAACAGACTCCGCCCCGGTCATGTCTGCGTAGCGCCAGGACCAACAGCCCGCCCACCAACGCCGCCAAACCCGCATGGCACCACCAGAGAAGATCCGGGAGGATCAGGGCATTGCCCGGTCCCGGCACCAGCAACGATCTCACGGCATAAAGAGGATCACCCATGATCAACCAGCACATCAACAACCACAAGGCCACCGCATAGGCCAACGGCAACAACGCCACCAACAATACCGCTCTTTTTTCCATCCCGGACACGGGACGACGCCACTCCTCGATGGCCACCACGCACACCGCCGCTATGACCCACCCGCTCATCTCGTATCCGGTCCCCAGAAGCAGGGCGCTACCAAAGGCAAACCAGATCAAATCCAGCAGGCGCCGCCCCTGCACCCAGGCCGTCACACTGTACAGTGACAGGACCAGCAGACAGGTGACCATCGGCAGGGAGGATCCGTTCCAGCAATGCTCGAGGAAGGCGGGATTCAGGGCCAGCCCCAGTATCAGCCACCAGCGCCAGCGCCCGGTCCCCCACATCCGCAAGGACTGCTCCAACAGCACAAGGGTCGCGGCGCCAAATAGCGCACTGACCACCAGACAGGCGGGGAGACATAAAGTCGCCGGCAGCAGGAATGCCAACGGCAGGATCGCGAGCGTCGGAAAGGGGCCCCACCAGATCGAGCTGACCACACCCTGCCGGCCCGGGGTATGCCCAGCCAGGAGTTCCTTGCAAATCCCTTCGCGAACAAGCCCCTCCCCACCGACTTCCCGCCCCAGGTATAACCCGGCAGCCAGAAGCACCACGGCCAGAATTAACCAGAGGCCCCACCGCGAAAATGATATCGGCTCATGTTTTGGTTTCATCAGGCTCCACACATAACCCATGCCGGGTTTTCTCCCATTTAAACGGATCGGAGAAAAACTGAAAAAAGGCCCGCCAACCGCTATAACTCATCAGGACCCAATAGAACGGGGCCAGCAGCGCATAGCCAACCAAATCCCAGTTCCGCCGCCGGTAGCACCCGAGCATGCCCAAATAGACAAACGCGAAGTTCCCGGCGAAAAGACAGGTCACACCCATCGCAAACACCGGACCGGGAAAGAAACCGGTCAAAGACTCGATGCGAAACAGGAACCACAAGGTCGCCAAAAACCAGAAAAAAGGATTGAGCAACGTCGCCAGTGTGCTGCAACCCACCACCACCTGAAAATGCAGGAACCCCACCACTCCCAGTTCACGCACCAGTTGCAGAGGATGGCGCATATGGACAAGGTACGTCTGGATATAGCCCTTGATCCAGCGTGTCCGCTGGGGAATCCAGAATCCTATCCGGCTGCAGGCCTCCTCCCAGGTGGTCGTTTGCAGCATGCGGGTCCCATAGCCCGCCCGCTGAATCCGAATGCCAAGATCACAGTCCTCCGTCACATTGAACGCATCCCACCCCAACAGCTCCTTCAGTTTCAGCGTGACAAAATGATTCGACGTCCCGCCCAAAGGGATCACGGCACGCGCCACCGAAAGTCCCGGCAGCGATAGATCGAACCATGCCGAGTATTCGGCGGTAAACAGGCGGGTCATCAAATTCTGGCGCGGGTTGTAAAAGTTAAGCCGGGACTGCAGGCAGATGACCTTCGCCCCGGCCCGTGAGAACCCGACGACCGCCTTCTTGAGCTGATCCGGCTCGGGTCGGTCTTCCGCATCATAAATCACCAGATATTCTCCCCGCGCAAATTCAAGACCGACATTGCAGGCCTTGGGTTTCGTACGCGGCTGGGAAACCGGCACCACAGTGACGCGGAAGGCCGGTGGAAGCGTCATCGCCTCCACTGCCGCGCGGGTATCGTGGTCATCCTCCTCCAACAGCAATTGGATATCCAATTTATCGGCAGGATAATCCAATTGGCTCAACGCCTGGACCAGGTGTTTCACTGATTCGCGCTCATGGTACATCGGCACCATGATCGAATAGACGGGAAGATCCTGATCCCGGACCGCCGCCAATTCGGCCGCCCCGATGACGAGTTCGGAATTAACAGAGATGGAAAAACGAACCATCGTCAGTTTGTAAATGGCGTGCACCACGTAGAAGACGGTAGCCGCCAGAACAAAGGCCCTGGCCGTCAGCCAGGGATGCCAGGCAACCAGAATCAACAGCACGCCGCACGCCACCACCAGCACCATCCGCTGGGCCCGGGTGATCGGTACCCTGGCGCTCAACCCCGGCCGCAAACGGCTGAGCATCAAGGGATCTGCTGACGGCTCACTGCTGACTACTGACACCATAAACCTCGTTTTCTTATTTCCCCATCAATGCCCGGACGATCTGTTGACCGACAAGCCGGTGTCCCTGATCCGACAATATGAGGGGATTATCCTGAAAGAACACATGACGCCCATCGGAAGCGCAACTAAAAGCGGTGAAGAGATCCGCCACGGGGGTCCCCCGGGCTTCCGCCACACGCCGGATGGTCGCCGCCAACACCCGACTCCGGTCTGGCGCAGAGGGATAAGGCGGCGGAGTCACCCACACCGTCGGAATTTTCATGGACGTCACGACGATATCTGAAAGGGCAGCCACCTGCCGCTCAAAACTGGCGATATCCTTCACCGCCAGAAGATCCTGAAGCCCGATGCTGAGAATGGCGACATCGGCCTGTGCGAGACGTAAGGCGGCGGGAACATCGACCAGTTTACGTAACGGCCCATAGGATTCCTGGAATTGCTCCCAGGGTGGGAGCGCCACATAGCGCACCTCATCGAGCCGCCCCTGCAGCAGGCGCGCCAGAATGCGATCAAACGGTTCACAACCCGGCTCCCTGAAGCCCGCCACCGCCAGGGAATCATCAACGCACACCATCCTGCCAAAATGACGAAGCGGATCGGCGGGCGCAGGCCGGGACGCCAATGCCTCCTCCTTGGGGACCAGCACCAACCGGGTGCCCTTGGCGTCATATAGCCTGTCCCCCTCAATACGGGCGGGGAGCGCACTAAAAGGAGGGCGCACAAACCGGATGAGCTCGCCAGCCAATCTGGCCTGCCGGTGACTGACACTCCAGCGCAGGGTTTCCAGTTCGCCGGCGACCGCAGGGGCAAGGGAAACCATCTGAGTCTGGTTGCGTGGCACCACTTCCTGATGTCCCTTTTCAACAGCACCCGAGCGGAACTGTATTTCCCAATTCACGTCAATGGCAACCCCGCTCGGGCCCACGCCTTGCAGGCGGAGGAAAGGAACCACCTTGTCGCGGCCAAAACACACCGCCGGTAATCCAGCCATGTCAAACGACACCGCAAACTCCTCGTGCTGGACCTGGCGGCAGTCCACAGACTCGCTGTAGCCGGCGACAAAACCCAACGTATCCCGAACCTCCAGCGAGGCCTTATACACATCGGGAGCCCTGTAAATATGAATAGGATTCGTTTCCGTGCTCTGAGTCCCGTCGCCAAAACGCCAGAACGATTCCATCCCCGGCGCGACCCAGTTCTCGGTAATATTCTTGAACCGCACCGACACGAAGACATCGGGAACGCCGCGAAAAGAGTAGGACTGCACCGGGGTGGCCTCAAAACCCGGCTGAAGCGTCCGGTTAATACATTCCGCCCTGGTATCCATCACTTCACACGCGGCAACCAGATCTGGAACACTCAACGGGAGAACGTCTTTACCCCCCGGCGTCACCCAGCCCACACGGAGATTCGGAATCTCCCCGTTAAACGCATTATACACCTCCAGGCAGTGCATTCCCGCTTTGAGGGAAACCGGCCCCCCCAATTGCCAGGAACCGCGAGCGTGTTCGCCCGGCCAGGCCGCCACCCTCTCACTGTCCACCAGCACATAGCCGGCATCCTTGCAATCCACGGCAAAACGATACGTGCCCTCGCGGGAGCAAAGCAGGAATGACCGCGCGAAAGCCAACTTCACGCCACCCCCTTTACCATGGCGTTCGATCTCCCGCCCGATCCCGTCAAAGTCGGCGGTTCGGTACGGGGTTCTGATCTGACCCAGTGGCGACTTGAGCATATGCCGCAACCGCTCCCATGAAGAGGGAATTCCACGACTCGGTAACGATATCAGGCCTATCGCCAAGGGAGCCGGATCTGTAACGGTTTCCGGCGAGGTCACCGGAGCATTGGAGGGAATGCCCCCGTAGTAAACGGCACAAAAGCCGGACCTTGAAGCCGGTGCCTCCAGTGCGAGCGCCACTTCGCCATCCCCCGCATGAAGCACGCGCAGCGGCAAAGGAGTCCCGTCGGGACCACAAGCCAGAAACGCATTGCGGGTCACCGGCATGTTCCCTACACGCGTCACCCTCAGCATGACGTTGGTACTGATCGTGTCCGGCACGCGGAATACGGTTCGCAGGGGAAAGGAAGGATAGCGCCATTCCACGATCGGGAGCGCCTGCGCGGATTCAATCAATAAACCCAATAAAAATAGTCCAAAAAACTTGTGCAAAAATCACTCTCCCTGCCTTACCTACTTACACGAACATTAAAAAGGTAGCATTTCTCATGCCACACAGCGGTTTGGCGTGAACGGACGATTGCAAGGCGCAGGTCTGGTGCAGGATGGATATCCCCCTACTTTTAACCGCGCAAGAAATGAGTACAAAATGATGCACTTGCAGCCAATAGTGCATACTCGCGTACGCACATTGAGTTAAATGATGGCTCCAGAACAGCCCATAAAGACAGGGAAATTGCGCGGAGCCATAATGGCACGATTTCTGCTAAATCATTTGAGAGCAAACATGAACGCAACCCAAAACAGAATCAGAGGGTTCACCCTCATCGAACTCCTTGTTGTGATTGCCATTATCGGCGTATTGGCGGGGTTATTGATGCCTGCCCTGCAATCTTCCCGTGAGCGGGCCCGCCAGGCCAATTGCAAGAACAACCTGCATCAACTGAGCGTGGCTCTGATCATGTATAAGGATGACTACAAGGATCTACCAAACTGGCTATCCGACCTCTCCCCAAAGTACATTGGAAAAGGGAGTGAAGGAGTCTTTGTTTGCAAGTCTGACCGAACCCAGGGCAAAAGCGACTTATCCTGCAAACCTGTAGAACTAATTGAATCAATTACTTATGAACCTCCAGACAGTGCGGAAACAGAAAAAAAAATCTATCAAGGATTGAGCGACAACATCGGCAACAACGGTATAAATGCATGCAGTTACATGTACGAATTCAACGGCGCTGTTTGCAAGTGGGAATATAGTGGATACGTGACCAGTTCCGTTCCTGAAAATGCCACATGGAAGGACGTCAAAAAAAATCAACTTGCCTACGGCGACAACTCTAAGGCAAACCATTTTACACCATATTCCGAGACGACATTCCCCGTCATCCGATGCTTTCATCATTGGCGGGAACGCATGGTTGATACCACGGACCTGAAAAACCCCAAACAGGGTCTGACCCTGAACGTCTCTTACGCTGGCAATGTTTACGAGGGGCCATTGATGTGGGAATATACAAAGTGAGGGAGCAGGGCAAATGATCCATAACGCATCGCGAATCATGACGGTTCTTATCATGGCAGTGAGTCTTTCAGGCTGCCTCACTACACGTGAAGCGGGATCCACCGCTGGAAAGACGGTAACCGCTCCGCAACTAGCAAAGGCCGAGGGTTTGTTCCAGAAGGGTGACTTCACGGGCGCCATGCTGGAGTGCGTTGATCTGGCTCAGAAGAATCCGGATCTGGCGGGACTGGATTCGCTGCAACAACGGATTATGGCTTCACTGGAGGCGCAACGCGCCGCCCGCGCCGCCGCCCGCGCCGCAATGACCGTTAAACGTATTGACACGGATGTCGCCCGCCTGAAGGATGTCCCCGATACTTATGGTTTGCGTCGTACCATTAGCGGCCAATCCTCCTCGCTCCGCACGCCTGGCAACGCCATGCAAAAGGCGCTCGCCAAGAAAGTCACCATCCACCTCGACAACGTGGACCTGACCAACTTCATCCTCACTATTGGCGCCTCCGAGAAGGTCAACATTGTGGCCGATAACCTGGCCAGCAACAAGACGCTGACCATTCATGCCGACCAGGTTCCGCTTTCCGAAATCCTGGACTATGTCGCCCGCAATCTCGGTGTTGCCTTCTTCATCGGTGAAAACATCATCTGGGCCACACCGCAAAACCAGAGCAAAGCGGCCATCCCCATGGAAACCCGCATGTACCGGTTGCGCAAGGGGATCGACGGCAAACTGGAAGTTGGCACCGACATACCGGCAAATGACACCAAGGAAGCCCTTACTCCTATCGTTCAGGCCATCCAGCGTTTCGTTCCTCAAACCGACGGAGCGGATCTGCTCTACGATAAGAAATCGCATGCACTCATCGTCAAAAATACGGTCGAAAATCTGACTAAAGTCGAGGACATCATCGTGACGATGGATGTTTGCCCGCCCCAGATTTTGATAGAAGCGCGATTTATCAGCACCGGCGTCACCGATCTGCGCGAGTTGGGAATCGACTGGGTGCTCAACAGTCCCCTCTCAGTCACCAAGTCCGACGGCAAGAATCAAACCCAGATCAACATGGGGGCCACTTCAGGATTCACCGCCCCGGCCAACGCCGCCCAAGGGCTGAACATGACCTACGAGGGGCTTCTAACGGATCCCATGTTCAAGGCCGTCATCCATGCCCTCGACAAGACCGGCAAAGCCCGCACTCTCTCCGTGCCCAAGGTCACCACCATCAACAACCGGACTGCCCGTATCCGGGTCGGCGATGATTTCCGGTATTACGACGAGTACAGCATCCAGTCCATTCCCAGCCAGGTCACCGGCAACTCCGGCAACACCGTCTACACCTCTCAACTCGTCCCGGTGGGCGCGCCAAAACTGGAGGAATTGGGGATTGAGCTCAAGGTTCGCCCGAGTGTCGGCGCCGACATGAGCAGTATCACCCTTCAGCTTCTCCCTGAGATCAGCGAGTTCGTCCGGTATGAAACCTACGAGGTGGGCGCTGGCAATGGCGGAAACAACGGACAAAACTCCACCACGACCACCAACGGCACTTCAACCGTCAAGATACCGATCTTCCGCCGCAGCAAAATCGACACCGAAGTCATCGTGCAAAGCGGCGAAACCGTGGTCATGGGCGGCCTGATCACCTCCTCGGAGAGCAAACACAAGGACAAGATTCCCTTCCTCGCCTCAATCCCGTTGATCGGTTTGCTTTTCCAAAATGACCTCACGGATAATGACCAGAAAAATCTGCTGATCTTCGTGACCGCCACAATTATCTCGGAGCGCGGCGAGAACTTGATTCCCATGACGTCGACCCAAACGGACGTCCCGACAACGGCGAAGGCGAACGGCGTCAACTAAGGAAACGCTTGTGGCCAGGAATAAACAGATACTCGGGCTCGACATCGGACGTCACACCGCCAAGGCGGTGTCGGTTACCGCCAAGGGCGGCAAGGTCGAAGTTCTGCGGGTGGAGACACTGCGCCTTCCGGCCAATAGCTTTGAGCGCAAAGCCATTCTCACCCGTTGGATCAAGGAACACGATCTCACCGACGCCCGGTGCGTGATCAGCTATCCCGGCCAGCAGACGATGTTCCAGCCGATGTTCCTGGTGCCCGGCGACCCGCGCACCCTTGAACAGGTGGGCGCCATGGAAATCCTGAAACTGCGCGATATGGCCTCCGAATCCATGTCGTACAGCATTGCCCCTTTCGGCAATAATCAAGGCGAACGCCGGGCGTTGATGGCCATGGCCCGCCCGACCCTGATCGAAGAATCCATGGCCTGGGTCTGGGATCTCGGCCTGGAAATCCTGGATATTCTCCCCGCTCCCGTTGCCTTGTATAACGCCCTTGCTCCCGCCCATGGTTCGGAACTCACCCTGTTCGCACATATCGGCAGTTCCTCCACGGAAATCGCCATCGGGGGTCCGGATGGTCTCATGTTCGGGCGGGCTTTTGCCGTCGGGGGTCTCCCCTTTACGGAAGCCTTGGCTAAAATTAAACAATTACAGGTGCCCCAGGCTGAAAACCTGAAAGTCACAGGGGCGTGTGTGCTGGACGATCCCGACCCGGTGGTCAATGCCGCCCTGAAGCGGGTAGCTGATCTGTGGCTTTCGGAACTCCAATCCTGCCTGGCGGTCTTCAACAGTATTTTTTCCAAGACGGAGGATCGACCCAAGCAACTGGTGCTGTCCGGTGGTGGCGCATTGCTGGCCGGTTTCTCCCGTTACATCGCCCTGAAGACAGGAATGAACGTCACCACAGATATTCGCCTGCCGACCAATGGCAAGTGTCAGCCCCCATCCATTTGGGCAGTTGCGGCAGGATTGGCCTGTGCGGGTGCACAACCGCGGAAATGCGGAATCAGCTTTCTTCCGAAAGCCGTCAGGGACGAGCAGATGTTCCGCCGGGAAAAACCCTTCTGGCTGGCGGCCGGTGTGACCGCCGCCCTCATTCTGATGGTAAGCCTCACCGGCGGGTATTTCGACTTTAAGCGCATGGAGCAGCATTTAAACATCCAACGCGCCAGTCTGGAACACCGGCGGGAATTGGTCGCACGGATCGAGACGATCCAAAGTCAGGGCAACCTGATCAGGGAAATGGCCGTTCCGGTGGGCAACCTGCTCCACATCGGACCTACCGCACGGGACATCTTATCCAGTGTGGCCGCCGCCAAGCATCCCAACGATTGGATCACCCTCTTTTGCGACGGGGAGTCCTATCAATCCAAGAGTCCCTCAGCCGTCTTGTTCACACCGGCTGAAAGCGGTCTCGCCGATCCCCGACGTCACCTGACCCTCGCCGTGGCTGAAGCCGGCACAAACAAGCCCTCGCGACTCGAACATGTCATCATCGAGGGATTTACCCCAACGCTGGATTTTTCCACCGTGCAATCGCTGATTGACCATCTGGAGGCCACGAAAATAATTGCCACCGCCGACCTGCTGAGCGACGACAAATTGGTTCAACCGGAAACGATTGACGGCCAAGCCTCAGACCGCCGCATCAAGCGATTCGTCATCGATGTGAAAGTGGGGCACCCGTGAACCCCGGTCTCCAGGGAAAAATTTCGGAACGGCAACAGGTGGTGGCGATCATCCTGGCCATCGGCGCCATCCTGTTCATCCTCTGGTACTTCCTGCTGCTGCCCATGAACCGGCAACGGCAACAAATGGAACAGGATATCGATGGCATGGCCTCCGAGCTGGCCCAGAAGAACTACCTGACAGGCGAAGACGCGCTTCAGCGTAAACTGGACAAGGAAATTTGTCATTACCAAAACCTCCAAAAAGAATGGCAGGAGACCGTGACGCGTCTGGGCACACAAATCCCGGGCGATGACACTACCTCCAGTGTGGCGAACATTGATTTCAAAGTGACGCTGTTCACCGTCCGCCAACGGTTACTTCAAAAATCCAGAACCCTGGGTATAAGCCTTCCCAACGATCTGGGTGTGGATGAAACCATCGTCAGCAACGAGGACGCCTTCCAGCGGATGCTTCAACTGAGAGTCGTCGAAAAGCTGGTGGATCTCGCTCTGGATCTGAAAATCAAGACGGTACGCGGCATCCGCCCCCTTCCTCCCGTTGCGCACCGGATGGGGATCAATCAGGGCGAATATTTTCGTGAATACCCGCTCGAGTTGAACTTGTATGGGACTCAGGACAATCTCTATGAATTGCTGGATGTAGTAATGGAGCCAGGGCATGTATTTGTCCTGAGCCGTCTCCGCGTTGAACCGGCAGGACGGGGGCGCCCCGACCTGTTAAATATCCGGGCCGTAATGAGCGCACTGGTCTTCCTGAAAAATCCCGAAGACCTGGCGAGTACGCCGATTAAACCCAAGAACAAGCCACCCCGTCGGGCCATGGGACATTAAGTTATGGATAACTTCTGGAAATGGTTAAAGAAGGCGAACGCACGGACTGTGTTCTTCTGCCTGCTTGCCGCTCTGGCGGTGGTGACCGTCTGGTGGGGTTGGAAACTCACCACCCCGATCTGGACTCCTCCTCCCGCAACCGGAGCCCCCCGCGACCAGACAACGCCCGGCCTCGGTATTCTCACCTACCTTCAAGACCAGCAGACCCTCGGCACTAATCGTGCCGCCAGTCTTTTCATGCCGCCAGAGACAGTGCAGCCCCCGCCCAAAAAACAGGAAAAAGCGGAACCCGCCAACCCGCCGCCCAAAACAGAGCCGAACAAGGATCCCGTCAAGTCCCCCCCGTCCCCTGTCCAGAAAACCATCACGTTGACCTATCGGGGTTTGTATGTCCGCGGGGATGGGGTTCCGGTGGCATTGATCACCGATTCCCAAAACCAGCGTTCCACCTTTTATTCCGCCGGCTCCACTTTATTCGGGCTCATACTTACCACCATCGAGGCCGAAACCATGGGTGTCAAACAGCCTGATCAATCCTCTGCCACCTTGAAACGCGGAGTTCCCCAATCCTTCCCTGAGAACCATCATGCCAACTGATCATCCCTCCAGCCCTGCGGAAACACGCTTGTTTACCGATCATCTGATGATTGAACTGGGACTGGCCCTGGTCGAACATGGGCGGATTACCCGGGAGCAAATTGATGAATTGACTGTGCGGTGCGCCCTGACTGGAGACCGGCTCGACACCCTGCTCGTGAAAGATCACTTTGTATCGGAGAAAGAAGTCCTCGACACCCTCTCGGCCTTGACTCACATCCCCCATCGGGGCGTCGCGGATTTCCATATCACCCAGGAGGAAGTCAGCCGGCTCCCCCCCAAGGTAGCCCTGAATTACCACCTCATTCCACTCCAGTACAAAGGCAGCGTCATCACTCTTGGCGCCAGCCAGGTGCCGACACAGGCGGTCAGTGATAATCTGCGGATGATGCTCAATCTGGCTGTGGACTGGGTGCTTTGTTCCGAGAACGATGTAGCACGCACCCTGCAACACTTCTATGGGCTCGGGGCAGAGACCGTGGACAGCATCTCGGATGCCGCCATGGGGGAAGAAATCGAGATCCTCGAGACCAATGTCACCAAGGGTATGGATGCAGCGGATGCGGGCATGATCCGGTTCGTAAACCAGATCATTTCCGAGGCCATCCTGCGTAATGCCACCGACATCCATCTTGAGCCGTTTGAAACGCATCTCCGCCTGCGTTACCGCATCGACGGGATTCTCCATGACATTCCACTCCCGAAAGGGATCCAGAAATTCAGGAAGGCCGTGGCCTCCTGCGTGAAAATTATGGCCGAACTCGATATCGCCGAACGCCGCAAGCCGCATGACGGCCGGATCAAGGTCCGTTCCGGCAGCGAGGAGTTCGATCTGCGCGTGTCCATCCTCCCCACCCGTTACGGGGAAACCGTCAACATGCGTATTCTCAATCGCAAGGCGATGTTTTTCGATCTTCAGCATCTCGGACTTGGCGATGATCAGAGGCCGACGATCGAAGCCCTTTCCGCCCTGCCGCACGGGGTCATCCTCATTACGGGACCAACCGGCAGCGGGAAAACCACCACGCTGTACGCCACGCTTTCCCGGGTGAACACCCCGGCCGTCAAAATCATCACCGTCGAGGATCCGATTGAATACCAAATGGAGGGAATCAACCAGATTCAAGTGCATCCCAAAATCGGGCTGACCTTCGCCACCATCCTTCGGTCCATCCTGCGGCATGACCCGGATATCGTCCTGATCGGCGAAATTCGTGACTCTGAGACCGCCGACATTGCCGTTCGGGCCTCCCTCACCGGACATCTGGTGTTCAGCACCCTGCACACCAACGACGCACCCAGCGCCATTACGCGGCTGTCCGATATGGGCGTTGAACCCTATCTGGTGTCATCCTGCCTGGAGGGCGTAATTGCCCAACGTCTCGTGCGCCGCATCTGTCCCGCCTGCAAGGAAAGCATGGTGCCGGACGAAAGCGTGCTGGAGGAAATCCGCCTGACCATGCCCGGGGCGCTGGAAGGCGCCCAGTTCTGCAAGGGGCGCGGTTGCCCCGAATGCAATTTTACGGGCTACCGCGGTCGGTTGGCGATCTTCGAGATCATGGTGCTCAATGACTCCCTGCGTTCCATGATTGTCAAACAACGGCCCTCCAACGAAATCCGGCAACAGGCCGAGGCTGATGGATTTGTCACGCTCCGCAAGGATGCCTGGAAATGCACGCTGCGGGGTGACACGACGATCGAGGAAGTCATGAGGGTGACCCGCCGGGCCGAAATGCCCCACCACTGATCAGGTTGCTGGCAGGCATTATGCGTTCTCAATATACCCATCCGGAACTGGAACGGCGCATCCTTCATGGGCTGATCTGTGAATGGAAGAATGCCGTTGCTTTTCTGTCATCCGCGCTTAGAACCCGATTGACGCTTCCGGGCTTCGAATTGCGTGACTTCGACAAGCGGTGGGCCGAATGGAATCGCGAACGGCGGGTCATGGCCTTCAGTCGCAAGTTGGTGATGAACTATCCCTGGATGACTGTCCGGGAAGTGCTGCTCCACGAGTTGGCCCACCAGGTGACGGATGAGCTCCTGGGCGGAACCGACCAGCCGCACGGTGTCCGGTTTCAGGAGGCGTGTCGTTTGCTGAATGCGGATCACCGTGCGGCGGGCGACTACCCCTCGCTTTATGAAACGGGCAATACCGGCAGACTCGATGAAAACGATCGGATTCTGCTTCGAGTGAAGAAGTTGCTGGCCCTCTCTGCGAGTTCGAACCGGCACGAGGCTGAGTTGGCCATGACGAAAGTTCATGAGACCATTGCCCGTTATCATATTGATCTGCTTTCAGGCACGAGGGATCGGCAGTACAGCAGTCTGTGTCTTGGCGAACCTCAGCTGCGGCAGGCCGCGCACGAATATGCGTTGAGCCGGTTGCTGCAGGATTTCTATTTCGTTGAAGCCGTGTGGATTTGCGCCTATGTGGTTGATAAGGAGCGGATGGGGCGGATCTTGGAAATCAGTGGCACCACGGAAAATGTCAAGATGGCAGGCTACGTGTATGACTTTCTCAAGCGGGTGATCAAGGACCAGTGGCAGGTTTTCCGGAAGGGGCGTTCGCTCACCTCCGGACGTAAGGTGGATTTTGCGTTGGGCCTCTTGAGCGGGTTCTCGGAGAAGTTAAAGACCCGGGATCGCGAGATCGAGACGGAGAGTCCGGCGACCTACGCGTTGATGAAGCGGGATGATGTTCAGCTCGCGGCCTATATGAAGGCGCGTCATCCCCGGCTCCGAAAGACATCAGGCTCCGGCCGCCGCATCGATGAGAAAGTTCATCGCGCCGGCCAGGCCGTGGGCCGCAACACCATTCTTTCCAAGCCCATTGAGCACGGAACTACCCGCCGCCGGTTCCTGCTGGGCGGAGGGATCGGATGAATTCGGCCAAATCCTATCTTTCTGTACCTGTGACTCGATTCTGCCTGATTATTAACCGTCTCATTATTGTCTTTATATGATCTGGGTAGGGAGGCCTCTCCGAGGCCTCCGCGGACGGCTCGGAGAGCCGTCCCTACCCTTGGGTCATGTGCAGTCAATTATGAGACCATTGATAACGTGTTAATCCAATGACTGACGGAGAAAAATGTTTGAATAAAGAGCCCTTCTTGAATGTGAAATCGCTTGTAAAAGCGGATCTTGAATCGTGGTCCCAGCTCGTTTCAGTTCTTTCCGATGCTCAGGCAGTAGAATCGAAACAGGGGTGGCGGAGCGAACTGGAGCCGGGCTTTCGCCCGATGCGTGTGAAGACGGGGTGGACACGCGATGCCTTGTATGTCCATGCCGAGATTGAGGATGCGGACATCTTCAATCCCGAGAAGCAGTTCAATGCCCTGTCGTTTACGAAAGGCGACGTGTTTGAGATTTTCCTGCGTCCTTGTGATCAGGACGCCTATTTCGAATTCCATGTAACCCCGGAGAACCAGAAGCTCCAGTTGCGATTTCCCTCCGCAGCCGCTTTGGCGGTGCCCCGTGCCCAGCCGGGCCTTCTTCCTGATTGGTTCATTAACCACCCTGTTATTGAGAGCCGGGTTCGTGTTAATGCCGCAATTCAACGATGGGAAGTAGCGGTTGAGATCCCGTTCGACCTGGTAAGCGAGGCCTCGCAACCCCGGCGCGATACGCGGTGGCTGTTTTCATTCAGCCGGTACGATTACACTCGCGGCCAGGAACGCCCGGTCCTATCGTCCACCTCGCCGCATAAGGAGCTCAACTTTCACCGGCAAGAGGAGTGGGGCGAGTTGCGGTTTGAGTGAAACCAATTCAGCTTTACTGAATATTACCAGTCCTGTATTCATGGACTCATGAACGCGATACTGGAACTGAATTCTCGGGGTACACTGACACTTCCGAAGGCTATGAGGCACCTGCTAGGTGTCGATAATGGGGGGCGGATTATTGCCGAAACATCGGAGAAAGGGATTCTGTTACGCCCGGGCGTGGCGTTTCCCATTGAGATCTACTCCGATACCCGTGTGGCTGAATTTGATGCTGAGGAGGCTGACCTTCGTAAGCATCTGACCTGATGATGACCAGCCCGTTCTTGGCGGAGCTGTGGCGGCAAGGTGTACCCATCTTTGGACTGGTGACAAACGTCATTTCGGGCATTTGTGCGGAAAAACCGTAAGCGGCACACTGGTTGTGCCCGCCACTGTGCTTGCCGATGAATTGAATCGCAAGGGTTGGCTCATATAATCCTGCTGGGCGATCCCCGCGCCGACCGATCAGCCGTGGATGATGATTCGATCAAGCGGGATGCCTCGCCAAGCTTGACGCAAGGAAAGAGTTTCGGATCACATTTTAGTCACAAGAATAGACTCCTTGCCTGATCAATAATCGTATGCTAAAACGTTTTAGCAATGCAGGAATCCATTACAAATCAACGTGCTGTGACGATTCAGGATATTGCCGTTTCGGCGGGTGTGTCGCCGACGACGGTGTCGATGGTGCTCAACGGGAAGGCTGCTCAATACCGGATCTGTACGGCGACCCGGCAGCGGGTGGAGGCGGTGATTGCCCAGTCGGGATACCAACCGAACCGGGTCGCGCGGAACATGCGGCTGGGACGCGGAACCCTCGTTGGCCTGATTCTGGCGGAGGGGACACTGGATGTCGGCGAACTGATGGCCGGCCTGGAGCCGGTTCTGGCGGCCGCAGGATACAGCCTGGTGGTTGTCAGTGGTGGAACGGATCCCGTCACGACGGGGGAAAGAATCCGGCGATTGAATCATGATGGTCTGGCCGGACTGATCTATGGCTCCGGATTTCCCGTGGGGGCGGCGCCACTTCTGGCCGGACTGGGCCCGACGATGATACTGGGCCTGCCCGTCGGCGCTTTGCCGGGGGTGTACCATGAGGATGAGGCGGGCGGCCAGCCGTCACCGGTGGGGACGAGACGATCCGAGCGGCAACGTGGACAGGCCGCTGGTGAACTATTGCTGGCGCTACTGGCCGGATCGCCACCCGGCAATCGGATTATTCCATTGGATCATAGCGCCGGTGAGGCCGCTCCCGGTCCGGCCATACTGGTGATAGCGCCGCCAGCGGTAGTTGCGCCTCTCCCTCCGGTCACGATTCCGGTTGCGCCGGTCATCGTCACGGTGCCATCTTCAGAAACTCAACCCGCCCCGATCATCATCGAATCCCCTGTAGTAACCGGCGTCTCGCCGGTACCGGCGGCTGAAGAGGCCATCGACGAGACTTCGATCAGCGAAGCACCAGTCCCGACGGCACCGGCCCCGGCGGTGGAAGACCCGCAACCCCCGGCGGCCATCGAGTCCGCCATTCCCGCCGAGCCGATTCTCGTGGAGCAACCTGTGGCGGAGGATCCCCCGTCGGTTATGGTCGAGCCCATTCCCGAGCCGGAGCCACTGCAGGAACCTGCCCCGATCACAATCGAATCCGAGGAGACCCCTGTTCCAGCGCTGGAAGCCCAGCAACCCCCGCCAGTGGTCATTGAGCCTGCGGTTGTCCTGGAACCGGAAACCCAGCAGAATCCGCCATCAACGGAGGATCCGGCAGAAGTTGAGTCGGATTCAATGATACCTAAGATCGAAATTCCTATAGGTACATACCCCTGATGGAACAGCGTGAAAATATGAAAGCCCTTTGGATCAATGACATACACCTGGATTTCCTGGATGATCGCGCTCAACGAAAATTCTTCAAGAATCTGGAGGACAAGAAAGCAGATTATATTCTGATCGCCGGGGACATCGCTCAAGGGCCATCGGTCACGTCATGCCTGATGAAGATGGACTCGCTTCTCAATTGCCCCATCCACTTTGTTCTGGGTAATCACGATTATTATCATGGCTCCATCACCGAGGTGCGTACACGCATCCGGGAAATGGTAGGTCTGTCCCACAATTTGCACTGGCTGAACGACATGGCTGTCACAGCGCTTTCAAAAAATACAGTTCTCATCGGGCATGATGGATGGGGTGACGGAAGGTTTGGCGATTTCCGCGGCTCGCATGTCCAACTTAACGACTTTTTGCTTATCGATGAACTCAGCGGGTTAAGCCGAGACACTCTTCGGCTGAAGATACAGGCACTCGGTGATGAGGCGGCTGATCATTTTAGAGTTGTGCTCCCGCAGGCGCTTTTGAAGGCCAATCACGTTGTTGTGGTAATCCATGTGCCGCCGTTTGAACAGGCGGCCTGGCATGAGGGCAAGCCCAGCGATTCAAATTGGCTCCCGTTTTTCGCCTGCAAAGCGGCAGGTGATGTCTTGAAAGAGGCGATGATGAAGCATCCCGAGAAGCGCATGACAGTCCTGTGCGGTCATACTCATGGAAGCGGTATCGCCAAGATCTTGCCAAATCTGATCACTTACACGGGTGCCGCTCATTACGGTCGTCCGGTAATCCAGGATATTTTTGAATGGGAGTAACGCCCGTGATCTTTTTGAGGGTCAGGCAGGCCCCGTGGCTGTGTCGGGAACTTCAGTAGATGTTTAAAAGGAAATTTGAATGAAAGCACAATTGATTGAGACGATGAAGGCTGTTTTTGGCTTTGACCAGAAACGGATCCAGCACGCCTTGACGGTTCTGGGATATGCGGAAACTTTGCTCAAGAGCGAGCCCGGCGACGAGTTGACGGTGGTGGCCGCCGCGATCCTTCATGACATCGGGATTCATGAGGCGGAACGGAAATACAAGTCCACGGCGGGCAATTACCAGGAAATCGAAGGGCCTCCGATTGCCCGGGCAATTCTGGAGCGACTTGGATTGGATCCGGAACGGACTGATCATGTCTGCAAAATCATTAGCCTGCATCACCATGTGAAGGGGCTTGATACACCCGAATTCCGCGTGCTTTGGGATGCCGACTGGCTGGTGAATATCCCCGATGAATATCCCGGCTGGGAGCCGGAGCGCTTGCGCCCGATTATCAAAAAAGTATTTGCGACGAACACCGGGCGGCGACTCGCGGAGACCCTGTTTCTCGCCACGGATGTTCCGCTGGCTTATTCCAAATCGTCCAGTTCCTGCGGACGTACATAGCGGTTTGATTGAAGCCGGTGATGATAGACTGTGCAGTGGGAGCAGGGGAGGTCGTCCTGTTTCGGAAGAGCTCCCATAAGCATCTGTCTGGCCCGTTGCATCGGAGGGGCCTCAAGGCACGGGGCCAGGCCGTTTTCAAATACATTTCCGAAGTCGCCCCAATGGTTGATGGAGCATCCCAGTAATCGACCGTCGAAATTGATGCGTGGGTGATGCCATAATTGGAGGCAGGAACGGGAAATGTACGATTCGCCAAACTTGATTTCGTATTCAGCCCGATCCGCCACTTTCATGGGCGACTGGCTCCGGAGCAGCGTCCGGTTCCGGATGGGTGAAAATGTCTGGCTGTAAAGATCGTCCCACGAGAGTTTCAGGGCGAACCGCATGTGGAGTTTCCGGGCCATTTGCCTGGCCGATTCAATTTCATGCTCGTTATGTCCGAAGGCGACAAACTGCCAGGCCAGTCCGGGGTAGGGGCTTTTGAATTTGGCCTTGAGTGTGTTGAGGCTCTCGATATTCCGGATCACGGATTCGAAGTTCCCGTTCTTCCGGTATTGAGAATAAGTGGCCTGGGAAGCGCCATCAATCGAACAGGACAAACTATGAAGCCTGAAGCGGACCAGGGCTTCCAGGATTTCGGGGCTGACCGTGTTCAGGTTGGCTCCATTTCTGAGGGTCAGGGTGATGTTTTGGGCGTGCGCGTATTCGAGGATTTTTCCGAGTTCTGGATTCAGAAAAACCTCGCCCCAGTTGGATAATTCAATTTCGGAAACCTGCGGATGATGATCCGCGAATTGTTTGAAATCCGTGAAGGCTAGAAACCCCGCGCCAAACCGTTCCCGGGTAATGCCCAGGGCGGTCGGGCAGGTTGGACAGTTCAGCTGACATAGGGTGGAGGCTTCCAGCGTAACCCTGGCGGGCAGAATCCCTGTGGCGGAGTGGTTCACCCGGGGCGATCGGGTGACGGCTTTGGCTTTGGAGACCTCAGCCCTGAACTTGGGTCCGCAGTGGAGAAGATAAAGAAGATTGTTGGCCAGAATGCCGGGCCTTCCTCGCTGGACAATGGTCTTCACCTGCTGAAGGAGCATGGACTTGTTGTGTATGCCCAAGGTCCAGTTGGCGTGAAAAAGATAAGGAGAAAAGGGGATGTAGATTCGCTCTCCGGGTTCCCACCGTTTCCGCCTGAATGTGCCGGGTCCGAAAAAACGGTAAGGGAGAAGGCCGTAGCGAAGTCCGGGGATCTGCCTTACGATGTCATTGAACGCCAACTGATCCCGTCCTTCTGTTTCCACGGCCCGTGCAACGCGCTCCCACAACTGGAGGGTAAGGCGGTTGGCCCGGATGGCGAAGAATCCGGTGCAGAGAAGCCCTTCAGGATCATCCATGAGGCAAACGATGTCATGCCCCTGAAGGGCCTTTCGGATAGCCGATTTGGTGGAGGCAAAAAACTGGATGTCCACATCCGAGTAGATAAAGGAATCTCCACGATTGTCTTTGATGGCCTGGATGATCGTCTGGCTTTTAAACGCCACCGCCTTGGACCATCCGGGCATCATATAACTGCCTGGGCCTTCGATGTCGTTGGGCTGGCAGAAGACCTCGTAGTCATCCTTGAGGGAGGGAAGGAACCAGGATTCAGCCAGGGGGCGATGGCTTGGGGAGTATGTGCTGATCAGTTTCATCGCAGAAGCGAGGTCACCCACTGGCGGATTGAGGTGAGGCGGGACGCGGGCGGAGTGGGGATGCCGTGGAATTCGAGGGCAAGATAGCGGGCCGGCAGGGGGCCTGGATTGTGCAAACCGTGGGGTTCGCCTGCCGCACAGTAGACGACGGCGTGGGGGACGGCGAACTGATTGAACGCCTCGATGTCACCTTCCAGCATCAGAAGGACGACATCATGGGAATCCACATGGGGCTCATAGCCTTTGCCCGGGGTGACGGTGGAATGGTGAAGGTGAAGTTTGCTGAGATAGGAGGTGGGCCCCTCGAATCCCGGGCGGAGGGAAAAGCCGTCGGGGGGCGGGGGACTTCCGGAAGGGAGTCGGATCGAGCCGGCCTGGAAAGGCAGGCGGGGCGTGGGATTCTTTCGGGAATTCGTCCACTTCAGCATCAGGTAATTGGCTGGAGCCGTTCCCGTGACCTTCACAGTATGACTATAGCCGGCGGGGTAATAGACAAAGTCGCCCGCGTGAAGCGATCGGCATGTGGTTTCCGGATTGTCGGGCATGATCAAATCCGCCTCGCCGCAAAGCAGGATCAGAAATTCCTCGTCCTCGTGCTGGTGCGGGGGGTGGGGCGAATGGCCGGGCAACAAGGTCGAGGCATGGCATGACATGTGGGAGAGGTTCCGGGTTCGTCCCGCAAACAGGGGGAAGGGCTTCCAGATCTGGCCGGGATCCGGAACCAAGGGTGTTTTCAAGGAGAATATCCCGCTCGCCAAAACGGAGTCCCGGGATTGGGTGGGGAGCGAAGCCGGCTTGAATATGGGCGTCAGGCTCATTCTCACCACTGGTGTTCAGCCCGGAACAATCTGACGTTCGCGGGGGGCAGGCTCTTGAGGACTTCCGAGACGGGGCGGGGTTCGCCGGGGAGATGGAGAAAAGGGCGAACATCGGACAGGGGTTGAAGCACGAACCGGCGGTGTGCCCATTTGGGGTGGGGAAGATCCAAGATACCGTCGGCTTGACTAATATTTCCCGCATACAGGATATCAATATCGATAGGGCGCGGCGCATTGCGGTCCTCGGTACGCACACGACCCATATCGGTCTCGATTTTGTGGACGGCGTCCGACAACGCGGCAAGTTCCATCGTGCTTTCGATGATGATGACCGTGTTGAGATATTCCAGCGGCCGGTATTCCGGTTTTACATCCACCGGTTCGGTCTCATAGATCGGCGCCTTGGCCAGGACATGGGTTTCGGGAAGCGCGGCAATCCGGTGAACCGCCTCGCGCAGATAGTCGAGGCGATGATCCAGATTCGAGCCTAATCCCAGTCCGATTTCCATAAGATGAAATGATGAATTATGAGTGATGAGTGATGAACAGAAGAAGCAGTCAAGTTTCCGCATTACGTTTAGCTGTTTTACTCGAACTAGTGAATATGGCCGTGAGCTCCCCGGTTTCCTGCATAAGTTTATCCAAGTTTTGGGGCACAACGATGTGAGCCTCATTAAGTAATTCTAGCCAATAACTTGTTTCATCAAGTTCTTGAAGTGCTGACTCCATTTTGCTGATGAATTCGGCCCGGGATCTTGCCCGAAAAGCCTCGCGATACTGTGCACCCACAGACGTTCCGCTTCTCAATAACTGTTTTCCTAAAGTCTGGGCGAGTGTTGTCTTGGGCAGGCTACAATACAACTCTACGATTCCCAACGCGTAAACCTTTGTTCTTTGCCGCAGATCCCGCTTGTCTTCCGCTACATTCATCATTCCGCACTCATCATTCATCATTTCCTACCGTAGCCCAAGGACATCTTGCATATCGTACAAGCCGGTTTTTTTTCCAGCGAGCCAGAGGCTGGCCTGGAGGGCGCCCTTGGCGAGGGCGTCGCGGCTGCTGGCGCGATGGCTGAGCTCGACGCGTTCGCCCTCGGTGGCAAAGAGGACGGTGTGATCGCCGACGATGTCGGCCGCACGAATGGCATGGACACCGATCTCACCCCGGGGCCGTTCCCCTCCGAGTCCTTCACGCCCGAATACGGCCACATCGCGGAAGTTCTGGTTGCGGCCCTGTGCCACCTTTTCGCCCAGACGCAACGCGGTTCCGCTGGGAGCGTCCTTTTTGAATTTGTGATGAGCCTCGGTGATTTCAACATCGTAGTCCAGGCCGAGGGCCTTGGCAGCCTGTTCGACGAGGGAGAAGAGCAGGTTGACGCCGACGCTCATGTTGGGCGCCCAGACAATAGGGATGGCCTTGGCAGCCTCATCCACGGCGGCTCGTTCCTCGGGATTGAGTCCGGTGGTGCCAATCACCACGCCTTTTTTGTACTGGGTGGCCAGCGCGACCGTGACGGGAACATTCTCGTGGAAACTGAAATCAATCAGGATATCGGCGGCCTTCACGGCGGCGGCGAGATCATGGGTGATTCTGATTCCATTTTCCCCGATGCCAGAAATCAGACCGCTATCCTTGCCGCACAGCGGACAGGTGGCCGTATCCACGGCTCCTACGATCTGCATCCCGGTCACAAGTTTCGAACACCGCACCAGCGCCTGGCCCATCCGGCCTGCCGCCCCGACAATAGCCACTTTAATCATGACATCATCCCTTCATAGTCTAAGTTGAAATGCTCACCCCGAGCACCTTCAAAGTCTCTCACCCCGCGCCCCGACATGCAATCATCATCAATTCTCATTATAGCCTCTGAGTAATGTCAAAGACCGGCTAAAGCCGAATGGCGCGTAGTTAGTCTGTAACTCACGTGATTGCAACTAATTACGTTTCGGCACTCCAGGCACTTCTTTTAGAATAGTCTCAAGCCCGGTCTTCTGCATTTTGGCCACGGTTTTCATCAG
>Ga0194062_1000073_pt1 | contig 40491 bp, 44 predicted proteins | sample SepL2225m_MetaG_FD_155481 | JGI IMG/M metagenome (GOLD analysis project Ga0194062, IMG submission 155481) | Anoxic zone freshwater microbial communities from boreal shield lake in IISD Experimental Lakes Area, Ontario, Canada - Sep2016-L224-25m | ecosystem: Environmental > Aquatic > Freshwater >... | reverse complement strand
CCCCGATAAAGACTGAGAGTGAGAGAGAGGAGAGAGGAGAGAGCGAGAGCGAGAGGAGAGAGCGAGAGGAGAGAGCGAGAGCGACACCTTGACTTTTTTAGCCAACGGGTCAACATCAGAGTTTGGAATTTAAAAAAACTTTTTTTTGAAAAATTAATTTTTTTATTTTAAAACTAAACCAACCCACAAGCACAAACAGCTGTGTTAAAAAAAAGTGTCTCACGTGGATGTGCTGCAACAAAATGCATCCAAACCCACCTGTGAAGAGACATGCCCCGCTTTCAGGAGGAACACGTCGCCATGCTCGTCAGGACCATGCTGCCGCGGGTCCCCGAGTGTGTCTTCACGCAAGAGGACGTTCAGCAGATCGAGAGGGAGACTGGGCTGAACAAGGCGCAGGTGCTTGAATGGGCGCATAATTTACGAAACCGAGTGCCAGACAACCAGCGCAGCGAATATCTTCGCACCATTTTCGACGAAAAGGAGGTAACGTGACCATCAGGTCAAAAACTGGAATTGGAGACATTTTCAATTCCAGTGGGGTTAACCCCACTTAAATGCAATTTTAAAAATAGTAACGTGACCAGGCCAAAAACTGGAAACGGAGAAAGTTTCGTTTCCAGTGGGGTTAGCCCCACTTAAATGCATTTTTGTAAGGGGACGTGACCAGGTCAAGAACTGGAAACGAAGAAAGTTTCGTTTCCACTAGGTTTAAACTGACTTTATTTTGGTTATACAGGCGGACGACACAAAATCCTCGAGGTTCTATATCACTGGATTCAACATTGATGTTGATTTTGTCAAAAATATTGTAATATCAAAGGCGAACAGCACTGGAAAATTCAACATCAACTACATGTGTGCTGCATTGAACAAAGAGGCATATGCAGGAGAGATCTTCATTGAGATTGATGGCACTATCCGTGTGAGGACACTGATGGCACAGCTGGAAGAGATGGGAGCCTGCCAAGTCAGTATTCTGACGTTCAAACACAATGATGGCAATGAGTCTGCCTCCAACGCGCTGCTCAGGGTGTGGACCGCTGCAGAGAAGACGGGACAAGAGTACACCTGTGGTATCCCATCGAAGGACCTATGGGGCAAGGCAAAGACCAAGCAGGATGCTGAGAAGCAGCAGAAGACTGATTTTGAGAAGAATGAGGCCAAGCTCAATGAAGGGGTCAGGCAGTCATTGGCTGCTATGGGAGAGAAGGTGGCTAACGTTGGGGGAAAGGTGGAGCACATAGACAAGAAAGTAGACACAATGGAGGTGAAGATTGAGAGCGTACAGCAGGGGGTGTGCACCATCATCCCAGACTACCAGAAGCTGCTCAAGGACACCATGGAGAAGCTTGCCCACAAGACCAAGGAGGTGGACAGGATTGAGTACAGGATGGGGCTCATGACACGCGAGATCAATAAGCGGGATGAGCTCATCGCTGGGCTGACAACTGATAATGAACAGCTGAGTGTCAAAACCAAGCAGTATGAGAGGGAGATTGAGCACTACAAGGCACTTGAAACCGCCAAGTGGATCATCGAGACGGAGCGCGACATCAAGCGCGCGCGAATGTGATTCCTATTTTCAGCCGAAAGGCGAAGTAAAGCAGCGCTTACTTAAGCCTCTTAAACACACAAACAAAAAAATGGCATCAGAAGAAGCCAAAAAGGAAGAAGACGCAACAGCGCCCATGCTGGCTGCGGGGATTCAGCGCGCGGTGCAGGTGCTGATCTCGCGCCGCGTAGCCGAGGTGCTGCTGCTGGCGATTCCAGCGCTGCACCTGCGCGTGCTCGTGACGTGCTCTGCAGCGTGCCTGGCGACGCTCGCGGCGCAAGCAGGGGCAGCAAGCGTGCTGCCTATCCTGACGCTCTCCATAGCCACGTCAACCATGCTGTCAGCTGTCACGAGCGCGGGCAGCGCTGGAATCACCATAGTGAACCTGTGCATGCTGCTGCTGGCTGGCGAGGCGCTAGTGAGGGCTGGGCTGCTGCCGTCCAAGGTAGCAGGGCCATTTTTAGGCAACGCCAAGTATCTCTTTGGCGACGCCGCGGCGAGGGTGCTGCTCTCAGTAGGCTGGCCGCCCACGATCCCGCTGCTGCTCGCGCCGTGCCTCGCTGGCGTGGCCTACCACTACAATGGCGAGCACGCCCCTAGCCCTGCGCTGGCGGAGGCGCTGTTGAACACAGCGCTGGAGGTCCCGCGGCGGCTGTTCCTCGCTGGCCTGCCTCAGGGGGTAGCGCGGCTGCCGAGCGTGGTGGCGGCGCTGTGCCTGGTGCGCCCCATCTACATTCACCTGGGGCTGATGGGGCCAGCATACGAGTTTGCGCTGTACAGCGCGGCAGACGAGCTGTCGTCTGCTATGCAGATGGAGCTGGGCACACCTATTGCGGCGCTCGCGCTGCCGACGCTGTACTTGGTGGCGCCTATCCCTGCCTACCGCGCGCTGGCGCAGATTGCGTCGGTCGCTGCTGTGACTGATCTAGTGATTGGTTCTCTACAGTCGGCCACGCGTATGGATCCGGTACCTGGGCTGGGGGCTGTACTGGTCCTCATGGAGATGATCCTGCATTTAGCCAGCTAAAAGGACATTAAAAAAACACGGGCAACACGACGTGGTAGTAGGCGTGAAAGGCAGGAATCAACACACAAGACACAGCATGTTTCCAGAGGAGTGGGAAACACGCACCCTCCCGAAGCGCCGACGCAAGACACCAGCGACCACACCAGAGGGAGGCGCGGCGGCAGAACAAGACGAGTTTAGCGAAGTGGAGGCTTCCGTGCTGTCAGAAGAGGACAAGCGAAAGTCTGGAATCGCCGCGTGCGTCATGCGCAGCCTCAACACGGCAACAGAGGCCCCAGCCACGCCAGGGGAACTGGACCTCGACGTCATACTGACCAGGATGCCGTACAGGGACATACTGGAAAACCTGTTTGGACGCGACACATACGAGCAGCCAGATGTGCCTGTGATCGCGAGGGCCTATGAAGAGGCGTTCATGCGAGAGTCATTCGCTGGAGAGCGCCCTTGTGTGGCTGGCGAGATGTGCGAGGCAATGCACATTGACCCCACAACCCCATTTGTATGCACAGAGTTTCTGCTTCCGTCTGAGACGACGAGCCCACCCAAAGACCCCCAGTTCTGCGTGCTGTGCTCGCGCAAGACCACGCAAAAACTCTTCTACGATATTCTGCTCGCTGGGCGGCAGGTGGGATCGTGTTTTTTCTGAGGTGAGATGACGAACAGGAAATGACAAATTGAACGCAGGTGCACGGGGTGATACAGCGTCACGGAAACATCTGCGGGGTGGCAGGGGAGTATGCGAGGGAGTGTATGCTGATCTGCCCGCCCTCGGGGCCGCTGCACTGCATGCCGCTGCCCATCATGTCGCACCAGCGAAACAAGTACGAGGTGAGGGTGTCCAACGGCACGAGACAAATAGTGCAGCTGCGCGTGGGACACGAGGATTTTCAGCCCCCCTCGACGAAGGCAGGGGCCTGAAACTCCACAGGCTCCTGCCGGTGCCGCGGCACCGGGCCTTCGTCGGGGGGGACTTCGCATTGGAGAGGGAGAGCGAGCCGCGCGCTGCGCCAGAGCACGTCAAGGCCTTCATCCCAGGGCACGCAGGGCTGAGCCTGCGCGTGGCAAGCCTGCACGCGCGGCTGCAGACAGATGATGAGGGGGCGCTCGTGCGCATCAATGCGCACCTGCCATGCGCGAGCGTGGAGGCGCACCACGAGCGCTTCGTGCTGCTGCCAGAGGATGCGCCGCAGCTGGGGACGCTTCCAGACCTGGGCTACATCATCCGCGCCGCCCTGGCCACGCGGCGCTGGGGGGAAACGCACATTGGCTCGCTGCTGCATGCGTGCTTTCCTGGGCAGCGGTGCGTGGGCCCTGCAGCCCCTGAGCAAATCGACCACGCATCATGCTGCGCGGGGCTGAGCCTGCTGCTGGGGACGCTGCTTGCTGTGTATCCAACGGCGCTGAAGCGCCCGCCGTTCGCGACGCGGGCGCGGCTGTACGCGCGGCTGCACGAGCTGCTGACACAGGACTCTGTGCACAAGGCTGATTTCATGCGCGAGCACCCTGGGCTCTTTGTGCTCGCCACGCTGGAGTACGTGCTGTACGTGCTGCCTCGCATGATGCCAGCCGAGGCGCAGGTGCTGGGCAATCTGTACCCTCTGGATGCGCTGGCTGCACAGGCGCCAGCTGTGCTGGATGCATTCAGGCAGAACCAGGTAGACACAGGGGATGAGGCATGGACGACCCTGGACACAGCTGCGCGCGAGGCAGGGGAGCGCATCCTGCGCCTGTACAAGGCGCGACCTCAGGGCACAAAGGCAGGAGGACAGCAGCAGCAACAGCAGCAGGCGCGAAGACGCCCAGGAAAACGCGCGGCAGATGCTGTGGAATGGGCACTGGATGCGCACGTCGTCCGCCCGTACCCGTACCACCGAGCGGATCACGCGCGGCTGTGTGCCGAATACGAGCTGGCGGTGCCAGAGGGCGTGGCGGCGGCCACGGCAGAGCTGCACGCTTGCGTGACGGTGAGCCTGCTGCCAGGGAACATCAAGCGGATGCAAGAGGCTCTGGTGCGGGAGGTTGGGCTGCGGTGCGAGCGCAAGGCGAAGCTGCAGTCGGCCAAGTACGTGTGCATAGCGTGCGAGCACAAGCGCAGACGGACTATGCTGCGGCTGTGCTCGCGGACGGGGGAGATGATGTGCCAGCACTGCCACGACACGACAGGAATACAGAGCGTGCTGCGGCTGTGCGCCGTGGGACGGATCATACGCATCCACGACACGCAGTTCTACCTGACGCTCTGCTGTGGCACAGTGCAGCCCTACACGGAGGGGGTGGAGAACGACCTGCTGCCTGTGCCTCAGCTGGACCCACATGCCCTGCCGTGTCGCCACGCGCGCCCCGGAAAGCCAGAGCATCGCAAGCGGCGCCCCCCTTGCGCCATGTGCGATGCAAACGCGATGCCAGCGAGGCACGTGTACCTGCACCACCTGACTGGACGAATGGTCACCACGCAGCTGTGCCAGCGACACACGCCGCCAGAGGACACGCTGCGTCGTGCCCTGAACCTCAGGCAATTCCAGGATGCATGCAACGCGTGGGAAAAGCGCCCCCGCGCCCCTGGACGGCGGTGATGGTCGAATGTATTAAAAAAATGTGTGAAGAGTGCGCGATGTCGCGCGTTAGGATTGCGTTCAGGCGCGGCTCGTGGCATAGAGTGTCTGACGCTGCCATCATGGTGTACGAGCTGCTCGCCCGGGAGACGCACTCGGAGGTCTGGTTTGACGATGTGGCATTTGGGGCATGCTGCAACGTGCTGCCCAGCATTCGCGCTTGGTGTGTACCAGGCGACACAGAGTACCAGCCAGAAGACTGGAGCGTCATGGAGCTACCAGTCACAGACGAGCTGCGCGCACTAGTGATACTAGAGGACATGCTAGCGTCCCCAGCGCCATACCGCATCAGCGTAGGAGAGTGCGCGATGCCCAAATGCATGGTGGATGCAATCGAGCGCGACGCAGACTGCATGCACCCAGAGGCCTGGAAGGGCGTGTTTTGCTCGCAGTTTGTGCTGCTCTTCGTGCGGAGATGCTCGCGCGAAGGGATCCTGCAAGCAGTGCCGCATGAGCGCCATGCACTGCTCTGGAGCGTCAGCAGCAAGGGGTGCCTGCCGTCGCGACTGCGTGTGATACTGGAGAAGATGCTGGCGATTGACACATGAACATATTTTTATTGTCGTCGCATGGCGCTATTGGCAATACACACCAACGCATACATACTCAAAGGGACACAGAGTCACGCCGCGGTGGGGTCATGGTGATGGTGATATTCCAAATGCGAGAGCGAAGTTCACGTCGCAGTCTACGCTTCCTATCATTTGAAGTGTTGCCATTGAACATATTTTTAGCTTCAAATGTGATCGTTCGAACCCAGTCGTGGGCACTTTCCTTGTCAGAAACCCTGATCTGATACTCATAATATGTGCTTAATAAGCCATTAAGGAGTGGATTGTTTTCATCCTGAATCTCTTTCAGCTGATCAACCCTGAAAACAATTGTACTCATCTTAAGAAGCTTCGGAGGAAGAAATGACCAAAGCCATTGATGGAACAGAGGCATTAAAACTTCAAAGAAATGACGATGCCCCTGTGCTGTAAATGTGTTTGGGATACAGCTTCCGTCTGTTTTCATGTACATGGCAATATATGCATCTTTTGCAGGCTCAAAATCAATGCTAGGAACCAAAACTACAGGGGTCGGGTCTATGCAGGTAAAGGCAGATTCCATGAACCGACGATAAAAAAGATTTACCTGACAAATAAAATGCTTCCTTTCTGCTGAAGTTGAATGTTTTGCAGACAGCTCTTTGCAGCTTTTGTTGACAAAGGGCAACAAGCAGTGACACCTCCATGATAAGTGCACAAAAATGAACCGGAAAAAGTCAATCACACAAATCACTTGTGTCCAGTCAATGTTTTGGATGTTGACCAGTGGAGGCATCTTGCCTATTGTGCTACAATAGTTTGCCTATGCATTCTGAGAAAAAAAGTTTATATAGTGCAACCAGAAAGGATAAATGGGGCAAATTATGGTTCCTGCTGCTATGTGTCATGCCTACAGCCCCTAGGAACCCCAGCTGACTCCTGGTAGGAATAGCGGCCGACAAGCCAGGTGTGCGTGTGTGCTGCGCGACGCAGCGCGCGGCGGCACATGGCGACGTAGGGCGCCACGCGACGGCCTGTGGGGTCCAGCGTGGGCGGCAATATGGAGTGGGAACAGGGAATGAAGCGCTGCCCGCTGAAGCCCCACCTGGCGTGCCGACCCTGCTGCACATAGGAGCAGAGTGCTGCAAAGAATGGGATCATGATGTAGCCGCGGACTGTCTCAGTACAGCGAGGGTCTGGATGCAGCGAGGTGGGTGATAGCACGGGCGTGAAGCGATCAGTGTAGGGGAGCACACGTGGGGCGCGGTGGGCCCAGTTGCGGAGCGTGAGGATGATCACAGTGGCGGCAGCGTCATCCGGGTCGCCTGTAACGAAGGCAAACAGCGGGACGTCAGAGACCCCTGCGCCTGGTGGGACGTTGTGGGTGTCGACAGAATACTGCCTCAGGTCAGAGACAGCCAGCGTCGTGGGGACTGGGCGGAGGTAGCTTGCACGGCTCAGATGGCTAAAGCGGAAGGTCTGGTCGGACGCACGACAGCGGGTGTACACAGCGGTGAAGACAGGCACAGCAATGAGCATATCTCTGTGCCGTGCCCAAAGGCCCAGCGAGGGCATTGGTTTAAAGCACAACTGTCGTCTGACGCCCCTTGCGCGCGCGCCCTTGTGACAGGGAGGTTGATAGTGCCTATAATTGCCAAAACAAGATGCCAAGCGAATATAAAAGAGCACAACACACAAAAAAAATAAGCCAGATGATAGAAGAGGAGTTCAGGACCCCCGCACTGGAAATAATAGCGCTGCTGATTGAGGGTCCCATGCTGGTGACCACCATGATACTAGCATCTGCAGTGTACCTCTTTGTAGGCATCGCCACATGGAACCCATCGGCTTGCTGATGACTCATGTTGATTGAAAAAAGGGTTTGCACCGCGGTATTAAAAGCACACAGAGGCGAAGCCCCCAGTCGGTATATGTCGAGAAAACCAGCCAATCGTCGAGATGCAAACGGACGGTCCATGGAGACAGTATTTACCCACGTGGGCATGGGCCCTAGCGGTGTGATAGACTTCATCCAGCCGCTCAGCACTTCAGCCACAGGACAGGACGCATCCTCCTCTTCGCACCTAGTGGCAGCTGACGACCCATCGCTGGTGGACCCATACGCGGTGCGAGGCGGGCCTCCAGCCTACCTCGAGGCACACGGGGTGCGGTACGTGCCAGAGGCGGCCACAGCAGCAGCGATGATTGACGCAGAGGAACGCGCCTCAGACCTGGTGTCTATGGCCAGACCCTACGACGGACCACGCGATGACATCGCTGGCATGTCAGATGATACTCTGACCGCACGCGTAGACGACAGGATCAGGCACTTTATGCAACGCTCGCGCAGCGCGACACAGGGAGCCAACGAACGGCTGGCAGAGCTGCACGCCAACATGGATGCGGAAAAACCAGATGCATGTCGTGCAGAATGGACAGAGAGGCTCAACGCGCTGCAGAAGGAGATGGAGACGCAGACGCAGCGAAAGAAGATGGAGGCACCGGGGCGGCCAAAAAAAATGGAGGCACAGGCGCGTCAAACGTCTGCTCGCCCGCAGCAGCGCACGAGGCCTGATTTTGACTGGTGATGGCAGGAGAGGGAAGGCGCGAGTATAAGGGCGACAGGAGAGGAGCGAGCATAGGCACGGATGAACAGCATAAGGGGGGCGACGCTAACGCTTGCCTTCTTCCACCCGCTGCCTGACGACCCCTGGATCAACCGTCTGACTGCAATGGTGAGCCGCAACGACGTGTGCCACGCCGAGCTTGTGTTCGACGGCGGCGGCGCACAGACGCAGGCGTTCTCGATCCAGCACGGTACGACGGCGTCGCTGCGGCCCAAGACGTTGAGCAACCCAGCATATGAGCTTGTGACCCTCTCTGTATCTGCGCAGGAACTCGCTGCATGCAAGGAGTTCTGCGCAAACGCGAGCAAGCAGGAGTATGGCTTCGACGACGTGGGCATGGCGCTGTCTGTCGTGCATCCAGGGGGGTGCTGTGGGCGGAGCTCGGCGCAGGTGAGCAAGACCTTCTGCAGCAAGATCATCACTGAGGCCATGCAATTCGCAGAGATGCCAGAGGTGCAGCGGATGCACCCCTCGTCCACCACGCCGTCGATGCTGCTGGAGGCAGTGCGCGAATCGCAGCGACGCGTGTGCCACACCGTGCCCAGCCGCATGCGGGCGCTGAAGATGTAATGTTTTTCATTTAAACAAAAAATTTAATTGCTCTTGACAAACACGCGCACAGTGGGCCAGAGCCTGCGCCAGCCCTGCAGCACATCTCGCTCGTTCTTGCCCCCTGTGATAACGATCTTGCCGCTCCTGAAGCACAGCAGGACTATGGGCGACGAGGGGGGTCTGTAGATGAGCCCAGGGAACAGGTTGCTCTGGTATGTGCAGTGCAGGTTGAGGCGCGAGTACATGGCGTCCAGGTCGAGGAACCCCCCAGCCACTGGGATCTCCACGTGCGCAACGATGTTCTGGATATCGCAGTTGCGCAGGCGGAAGTCCGCGCCTGAGAGGCACTGCTGCAGCAGGCGTGCAACGTATAGGCACGAGAGCACACCCTCGTACCAATTGCGCACCCCAGTGACAACAAGCTTGCCGCTGCTGAAGAGCAGCAGGGTGCAGTTTGGGTTGGACAGGCGAATGGTCATGGCAGCGAACTTGGCGCGATCGTAAGAGGAGCCCGGCAGGATCTGCCTGATTGCGTCGAGGTCGAGCGGCCCCTTGTTGGTGCACTCGATCTGAGCTGTGGAGACTATGTTGTGTATAACAGGAACAGGGTGGTCGCTGTCTTCTGTGTCTACATGGTGTGCGTCCATGTTAGAGAGTGCAGTGTAGAGCCGCTTGCGCATCGTGCGTTTTTCTGTTGCAAAAAATGGGAGAACTGCGACACAGTCGCAAGTAGGCTATTCTTTTTTAATGATCATCTGGCCCGCTGCTGCTGCATGATGGCAGCAGAATACTTGAGCAACGCACCAGATGGCACCAGGCGCACAGAAGGAGGCGCAGCAGTAGAAACTGGCATAGGTGGGGCAAAGATGGCTGCTAGGCGTCTGCCCTGCACCACGTCCATGACATCCTTTGGGGAAAGGTGCTCCTTGATGATATCAGCATAGCTCACCCGCAGTGTCGTTGGTCCGTCGGCCATAATGTGGAAGGTGTTTGCTCCATGGGATATCATGATACTCTTGTCATCTGAAGCAAAGAGTATATCCTTGCTCTTGAGCAGATGCTTCAGCGTCTCCAAGGGAGGCTTCTCCTCTGTGGCTGCGTGGATCATATGTTTGGCACCCTTGGAAGCCTTGATTAACCGTGCCCTGGCTTCATTTACAATTTCCTTGAATGTAGACTCGAGCCCCTCTATGCGTGCATGCAGCGCGCCAACCTCTTCCACTAGGGCGTCTGATAGAATGACTGCATGATCTGGCGATCTCTGGGGGGCGTAACGATCTTGTGGCATGATCTGCAGACCACACGCCCCTGCGTTTTTATACGCCAGTTCGCTTCATGAAAAAAGAGGCCTTCAAAAGACAGCATAGCGTGCTCGAGCCAGGGGATATGCTGCACTGCCACTGCGTGGGATGCGGTGGGCTCACTGATCATACAATGTCACGCATGATCCCTGTGGCCAGGTTCAAGGAGTTTGTACACACACGATGTGCCCCGAGCCAGTTCCACTACAGCGCAGTGCTTGCAATGCCAGAGGAGGACAGCGCACGGATCTGCACACACTGCGTGAACTGGCGGCGCAGATGCGCCCGTGGCGGTAAGAGGCACGGCAGCTTCACGCCCATGGACAGCGTGCTGCTGTTTGTAATGGAGCCAGGGACCGTGCCAGTGCCAGATCGCAGGAGCTTTGAGCGCATCGTGCTCTCCCTGCAGGATGAGCGCAATCTGTTCGCAGGGCTGATCCCAGCGCCAGCGAGGAGCATCCTGGGTGCACCTGGCACAGACGCGCGTCCCGACGCGATTGTTGCTCGCTGGTGGGAAGAGAACGGACGCACACCCTTCTTCCGCTCTAGCGGCACCGCGCGCATCGTGCGGCAATGCGCCCGCAGGGCTCGCGCAGAGTGAGTATAAAAAACACAAGTGGTGTGAAATGTGACTAGATATGCGAAGAGAATTCAGCGTGCGAAGCGGCGAAGACTTCGCGTTGGTGGAGGCGCTCATTCGCGCGCTGCTGCGGTGCGAGCCTCGGGGCGGGGCTGGTTTCCTGCGCAGTGAGGCGTTCTTGCGGCTGAGGATGTGTGCTATCTACGGACGCGCGTGCGATCTGCCTGTCATCGCGTGGCTGCATGATCGGCGGTTGCGCGTGAGCCTGGAGATGGGAGGATGCGTTCTCGTGGCAGACGGAGAGGACGCGGATGACAGGCTGGCATGATGACTCAACTATAACATTTTTATTTTGTTTGGCGTGCATAAAGAGAGGCACATGGCTAGGCGTTCCTGTCAGCATAGCTGAGACCAAGGACATAGGGAGTGCAGCATGGCAATCATTAAGCTCGACTTTTCACCCTGCGTTCATACTGCTCCTTGGCTAACTCATATGTACCCCATTTCTTGCCACTGCGCTCAAACTCGTCCCTGTCAAAAGCAAAGTCGTCTCTGGCAAAATCTGCTTCATACTTTTTCCAGTCACCTACCCTGTAGAGGTGGTACTTGCAAGTAGGGGAGTCATTTGGCTGACTGAGAATGTCAATAAGTCCAATTTCTTGGGCAATGGTCTTGCTTGCGTCATTCATCTTAGTCAAAACATTCATGCGCACAGTGGTGTTAACACGCTTCATGAAATGCACAATCTCAGTAGTAAAGTTGGGCTTCTTCACCATCTCCTCAATTTTTGTGCACCAGCCATGAGCTATCTTGTCCCATACACATTCAAAAACGAGGTCCCCGTTATTGAGAACATCTATCATCAAAATTAACAGCAGTCTAGCAGCCTCATATTGCACAACTGGCACTGCAGCACCTGCAGTTTTTTCCTTTTTCTTGGATTTCTTTGCAGGGCGAGGATTGGTATCAGCAGCAGCAGCAACAGGACCAGCAGCAGCAACAGGACCAACAACAGAGCCACCTGCTTCAACAGCAGGACCAGGTTCAGTGCCACCAGCGCGCTCTACACGACTAGCAGCATCCGAAAGGGCTTCCAGTGATGCCTGTTTGCCCTCCATGCGATCCATGCTCACCTGATATGCATCCTCGTCGAACACATAAAACTCCTCAAGCGATACCTTGCAAACAGTTGCACTGTCCATGTTGCTGTACGTGGAAAGGTATGCGATCCCAGACTGCATCATGTCACCACGCACAGGTTTCTCAATTATGGTGCGTGTGTCTGTGGTCATTGCAAAGAGTCCAGCACAGTCGCTGGGTTCTACTGATTGAATCTCCATTTCGTCCACAAACACCTTGAAATCATCTGTCTCGCCTCGAATCTCGGCGGCATCAACACGACGCTCATCGAAAAGGTGCCCGCTCCGCGTGTTAAACGAATCATAGATGATCGCCTGCACCACTGCAGCATCACGCTCATTTCCTCTGGTCAGGCGTCCAAGGACTTGCTTCATGGTGCTTGCCACTCCAGACGGCTCCAAGATGATGGAGCCAAGTGCTTCCCTGTGAGCAATGTTGAGACCTGTAGCGAACATGGCACTCGACAAGATGGCTAGATCCCATTCACCTTCGTGTAGCTGATGCATCAGTTCAACCCTAGCCTCAGACTCGCCATTGATGGAGATGACTCTCTTATCAGGGAACACACTACGCAATGTGGCGTCAGCAATATTGATGGTTTCATGATGATAAGCGAAAAGGACAAACTTTTTGGTTGATGCAGACACATCAGGTCCCCAATACCCATGAAGCGATGCAATCACAAATCTGAGCTTATTTTTGACTGCCTCTGGTCCCTTTGCCAGCTTCAGAATGGAATTCGGGGCGTGATTGCGTGACCACTTTTGAGCCAATTCTACAGTAAGGGGAATATGCACCACATAGACTGCAGATTTAGATGGATTAGTCCTAATACCTCCATCAAAGCACAGTGACTTGAAGATGCGAGCGAGATCATCCGCTTCAGCTGATTCTATGGCGTCTCTCAATTGTAGACCGCAGAGACACATGAAAAAATGTCGCAACTGAGAATAAATATCCACACCAGAGCAGACTGTGGCAGATAGGAAAAGTTTTTGTTCAGAGTGAGCACACAAAAAATCCAAAGTGTTTGACCTAAGTGATTCCTTGCTAGCAGCAATATCAGCCTCATCAACAATAAGGAGATCAATCATGTTTGAACTGCAGGTCAAAAAGATAGACCGGAATTCAGAAATACAAGTCGGAATAGACAACGCAGAAATAGGGATGATAGCCACATTATGATGTGTACGCCCTGTTTCTGGAAAGAGGAATTCTTGAACATTGCCTGCAGTTATGTCATTCGCTGTAAAACAGGTCACCTTCACGTCCAGCACGTTCAAGTGGGCAGCGACTCTGTCAAATTCTTTCTTGACCTGATGTATGACAGCAACAGGGCTCAGATAGACATAAGCTGCATGGGTATTTTTAACTTGTTTTATGTTTTCCACAAGCACGCCGATGATACCAATTGCGCATAAAGTCTTTCCAAGTCCCGTCGATAAAGACAGGCATGCACCCCCAGAAAATTGCATGCATCCAATAAGCTGCATAACAAGTTTTTTCTGATAGTTCCTCATACAAAGACCATCTTTAGTCACACCAAAAGGCTGTTCAGCAAGCGGTGAAAAATGAGCATCAATTTGGGCACTAAATTTATCAATTTTATCCATGATTAACCTAAGTTCATCCAATGTAGCACATGTAGCAGAAAAAGGTGAAGACTGCATTGCAAAATGCAGAAAAGGAACCCGTAAATTCAAGCTGTAAAAGGTATCAGACTACCAGTCCAATAGCAGAATGAGTATAGAGCAAACTCAAATTATAAGATAGCAGTAATCATTGGGAGGAACTGTGCTTAGAAGCAATTATCAGCCCTACAGCAGCAAAAAGGAGAGCTTTTTATAGTACAATCACAACGTAAAAAGGACACAGGAATACACAGGACACTTGCAGCATATATAAGCCCCTCGCGCGTTTTGGCAGCGTCAACATGGAAGGCAAGAAAACTGCGCCGAGGATGAGCATATTGCCGCAATGTGACCAGAAGCCTGCCACAGTGACCTTGCGTTTCAAGGTGACTGCAGACCTCGTGGTGGACAAGCGGCAGCACCCGCTGAAAGAGCGTTCAGACGACCCCACCATGCCGACCAAGTTCTTCCTTGCAGCATGGGTTGGGGGCGGCAGCGAGGCGCTTTCTCTGCACGAGATCTCCTCCGACGGCAGAAGCGGAGTGGAGCTTCAGATAAAGGAAGGAGACGTGGACACAGTGAAGCTGGGCGTGAGCTTCAACGTGCGCAGCGTGAGCGGGGGGCGCAACTGCCACCTGGCGTCGTCATATGTGCCAATCGAGCGAATGACACGGCTGCTCACTGGAAAGGAGGGGGGCAGGATTGTGATGCTAGACAACTTTGAGCAGGGCAACAAGGCGCTACTAACGCTGGAGAACGACGGGACAGACCTATCGAGGCTCACTGGCATGCGGCTGCGAGAGTCTGCGCTGCGGCGAATGGATGAGATCAGCGAGGGCGTGCATGACATAGGAAACCGCCTGCACGACAAGCTGCAGCGGCTGCGCGTGACCCCTCAAAATGCAGGCACTCAGTATGTGGACGCCTTCACCTTTTGCCACATGGAGGGCATGCTATCGCACTACGCGCTGCTTGGGCACGTGTTTCGAAGCATGCCAACCCCAGTGGGGCTGGAGTGGGTCATGTATGCCGCCTATCAGACGGTGCAGAGCACAGCACTCCACCCGCGCGCGCTGCAGAAGATGCCCGACCACGAGCTGGTGGCTCGCTTTGGGACGAACCTAGTGTCAAGACCGACTGCGTGCGAGCTCACTGTGCCGTACACACCCGACGTGACCATCGGACGAGGCGGGCGGGCAAATAAGCCCACAGAGGACATCCAGCGCAGCCTGTGCGGAATTCAGCTGCGCGCACAGGGGGAACGCGCACCCTACCACCATGGGGCATGCTGTGACGCGATGGGGGAACAACAGGAGCTGGCTGAGGCTCTGCATAGGCAGGGAGACGAGTCAATGGCAGAGCGCATGTCCATGTCAGTGTGCGCAGACGACTGTGAGAACCTGGCACAAGTGGCGATGCGGTTCGGCGACGCGCTGCGGGAGATCCATGTGAGGTACTCAGGGGACCCGCAGGCGCTGGCAACCGCCATGGACGCAGAGGCGCGGACAAATCCACTGTTTGCAGGGATGACGCCAGAGCATCACGCTGCGATGGCCCCTGTGCTGCTGAGGTTAGGGCGCATGCTGCACGAGGGGCGCTGGACGCTGGACCTTGGGGTAGTGTCTGCCAAGGGCCCCTCGTGCGACCTCAACGCACAGGCCCCAGAGCTGTGCGGACACGGCACAGTGATCTCGCGGCACGAGTGCGACGGCAAGATGGTACACGCACCCAACGAGGGCACTACATACCTGACTGTGGATCCGCCGCTGGAGGAAGGGCTTGCCGACAGGCTGCGCGTGAGGCTTACAAATGGCCAGGAGCAGGAGTTTGCCCTCTCCGAATTCCAGACAGTGCTGGCACAGAACATGCACGAGGCGGTGGGCCTGGGCGTGCGGCCGAGGATACTCGCGCATATAGCGGATAAATACGCAGACCCAAAGAAGGAATGCCCATTTTATGTGGCCATGTTCTACTCTGGGCTGCGGGAGAACGCGAATTCGCTAGGATGCGTCCCTGTGGAGAATACTGGAAGCGCCACATTTGGGGCCCCTGTGATGGGGCTCTCCAATCCCACTACCATGGCCATGCCAGTGCAGATCGATTGCGAGCTGCAGCGGCTCATCACCGCGCAGGCGGACGAGGCGTGGAGCCCGGCAGCAGACCAGAAGACCATGCGCACGATATCTAGCTTCTGGCAGCCGGTGCGTCCCCCGCACAAGAACCACCTGCGCGAGGACCCCGGACGCTTCATCCGCGCAGAGTGCACTTGGTCCTTTGACAACCCAGCGCACACAGCGGCTGCTGTACGGGTATATGACGCGCTCGCGACACGCTTCAACGCGCTCCAGGAACGGGATGGATGCGACGACGGCGCGCGCCTGAGCGCGTTCGGCCAGTTCCTGTCGGCTACGCTGCGGTGGACCATGGATGCCCCCCAGCAGGGCACGCAATTTGACCTCACCACCATGCGCAACCTCAAGCGCGCCACGGCAGAGACGCCCCAGCTGGTCACGCTGCTGCGCGCAGCACCCCACAAGGAGCGAGAGATAGGGAAGCGCGCGAGCGTGGAATCAGACCACCATATCTACATGTGCCAGGAGACTCTCTCGCTTGTGCACTCGCACAGGGCGAAGCTGGCGTGAGGACTTTTTGTCAGTTGATGAAAAATGCGATTTGTATTAAACAAACAGATAGAATGTAGTAAACAGAAGAGGAAAGGGTGGTTACTGGCTCAGAAAGTGGGGGCAGACGTGTCTATTATCTGCTGCTCCGTGCGCCGTCTCAGTCCACCATCATATGATCCTCTGGGCCATACAGGAGCGCTGTCCTAAGCAGCGCAGCCTCTGCCCTCTGCCTGTGCACCTCCTCCATAGAGTCAAGGAGAATCTCGAGACATCGCGAGACTGTGTCTGACACAGTGACCCTGATGGACGGGATCAGGCACCTAGCAAGGTCGTCTCTATCCGCTGTCCTCTCCCCCCATGTAAGTCTGGGGCAGAGCCGAAGCAGCCGCGCAACGCGTGTGTCGTAGATTGGAATGCACACGCGGTGGGCAAAGTCATGTCCACTCTCATCCGACAACGAGAACTTTACGTCATAGAAGTTGCACTCGGGGGGTTGGGCCATAGTGACGACATAGGAGACCCCATCGCTGCTGGCATCGCGATTGTGCTCGTCGCCAAAGAAATGGGCTTGGCGTGCATAATACGTAGAAGAGATAATATACATGCCAGGCTCGCTTATAGTATAGCAGGGAACGTCTTATCCAAGCGCAGACGGGAGGAGAGGTATTCTTTTAATAACAAGCAACAAGAGGCAAATAGGGCATTTTTTCCACACACCTTGCTGGGGTAGGAGTTGACCTTGCGCGTGTCCCGCGGCCCCTCGCGCCCTTGCAGCACGATCTCCTCCATGTTGGCGTTGATCTCTCGCATGGGCTCTGTGCCCAGCTGCAGATAGATCTCCCGCAGGAAGGTCTGCACGTTGCGCAGCAGCTTCTGCGAGATGCGCTTGCAGGTCGAGTAGATGCTGAGCTCGACCCCTGCAGCGGAGTAGATCATGGCGGCGGCGAACATGCTGACTGCAAAGGTCTTGCCAAACCTGTGACACCATAAAAATCAGTTGGGGCGCGTCACGCTGTTCTGCCAGATGGATTTAAGAGCAGGCGCACACGTCAAATAAAAAAAAACGTGCAGCCATGGACAAGAACCCGCCAGACACACAACTGCTGGTTGGAGCGCTGGAGGAGGCGTGCAGGGCGATGCGCGCAGCAGAGCGAGCACAGGGGCTGGCTCGCGCGAGAAGCTATGACGTGCAGAACGCAGAGGATCGTGTGAGGCTGTGCCGCGTGCTGCTGCACTCTGCCTGCCTCGCGTTCACACACAGAGTCGAAAAGGGCAAGACCCCCCAAGCAGGCAAGCGAATGGACCCATACAACGACTGGCCCAGCTGCACCTCCGAGGAGTCGAAATGAGGATCTCCTGAGCAAGATTGTCCCAGCCGTTCAGGTCCAGCAGGGCCTGGTGGGCCCTAGCAAAGGATCCAGGAGGATCTGGCTTGAAGAAGACACGAGCACAGGCACGGATGAAGTTGTCGTGGAACATGCGCTGATGGAAGGAGCGCTGGAACTTGATGTCTAGCGCGTTGAGCGCCTTGCGACAGAGCTCTATGCGCTTGAAGCCGTCAACACGGTTCTCGCCCGTGCTGCGCATTAAAAAGGCGGCAAACGCGTTCCTGGGCACGTTGCTCTCTGCGCGCCTTCTGGATGATATGAGCTCGTCATATGCCTGGTAAATTGAACCATGGCTGATGACATACAACCCTGGCATGCCGCAAGCGAAAACAGCAAAAGCTGCAAGAGTTAAACGCTAAATATTGCACAGATGCTTCAGTATTAAAAGTACACATCAGCTATGTCCAGTCATAGACTCACCGCGCTATAGAACCTTAAGTTACTCACTCTAGCAGCAACTCGCACTCGCGTAATACAGCCAAATTCAACCAGCACAGCCCACCTTCTGTCGCTGATACCACAAGCGTACAATGCCTACAGTTAATGTTCGTGCTGTTTACGAATATGTTATGCCAAAATGTATCAGAGATAAGTTGGCAGATGTTAACATCACCCAAGCAAACCTCTGGATATTCGCCATCCTCCCATTTATTATGACAGTTGGGTGGGGGGTGTACAAATGGGAACAGAATGAACCTGTCAACATGTTTGCTATGGGGTGCATATTCATGTTCACAGCATGCATCTGTTGGCTTGTCTCTGCAATATGGAACACTATAGCAACCAGCAAGGCTTGGCAAGAGTTTATAAAACTTGTCACCATGGTGGTCATAATATTGTTTTGTGGTCAATTGACTGCAAACAATAGGTATGCCCCTGCTGAACTAATGCCAACTGCAGGAAGAAATGTTGATGAAATACTGCATAACCTCAGAATGCAACCTTTTTGCATTATTGCATACTTGTCTCATATGATACAATGCAGTATGAAAATTGCAGGTGCCATGCAGGTTGCACATTTGGTTTGTGTATCCTATAATTTTTCATTAGAAACAAACAAAGCAAATACATACCTGGCTGCTTTATTGATGCTAACTATCTCATGCATGGTAACCTTGGGACAACTCTTCCCCTGCATGATCTTTTTGGTTATACTATATGTGGTTGTGTGCATATGGAGATGCAATGGAAACATTGATGAGTTTGATGATTTTACATTCTATGTGAATGAACCTGTTAGGATGGCCACCAACGTTTTCGCCACAGTACGCAATTTCACCCTGGTTGCCGTAGTGATTTTTGCTTCATTTTGGATGATCACTGATGTGTATACCAAGCATGACTACTCCCTCATTCACAACATCTACGATCAAGTCACACCAGTTGTAAACAACCTGGTCATGGTATATGATTTTGCATACACTGGATTTGACACAGCGTTCGCATTCATTGAAAACAGCACTGCATTTACTACCACAGCGCGCATAGAAGGAAATGAGACTTACATAGTTGCTGAGCTCATTGCTGCTGCAGAGAATGTGACGGAGCTAATCGCCAATACTACGTGCACCAAAGTGACGACTGTATTCACGAATGCAAACACTCCCGCAAACTAGATGTAGCAAACCGCCCGCGCATCCTGTGGGGTCCACTAGGATCCAGATAAAAAAATGAAAATTTACCACACAAGTCCATGTATTTAAAATATGCCGCGCGCGCATTGCACCGAGCGAAATCTTAAAAGATACGCTAGGTCAAAATGCAGTCGCATACACCGCCGCCAGCATCCATTGCCAATCAGGCCGTCAGACTTATCACTTGCTGCATCGCTTGCATCTTCGGCCCCAGCGGGCTCATGTCGTATGTTCCATTTTATTCCTGCTTGTCAAAAGTGGCATACGCTATCATGCTCATTGCGTGGGATAACCTCTCAGCCGCCCAATGGGTTCGTCTAGCATGCATGTGCCTTGTTGTTATTCAACAGGACACAAATAGTCTGCTCATCAACTACCTGTCAACCTTCTGCGTGTTGTCCATGCATGGAGAATCAGGAAACATCCATACAGGCATGCTATGCCTATGCTGTATGACATATGCTATCCCCATAAAGGACAGTCAGTCAATAGAGTTGATATCCTTCACCCTAACTGCATTGGGTTTAACAGGACAAAGCAGCATGTTACTGTACAGATTGGTTTGTTCCAGGTACCACATCAGACACAGTCTAGTTAATTCGCCCATTACTTTTTTTGCTAGTGAAGTACTTTTCAAAAGGAGCATGTTGATGTCACTTGAAGGCATATGCCTAGTCAAGGCCTTCATCTCACTGTTCCCATGGATGGATTCAGCAATACGCTCACCTAAAAACAGCTACATCAAGCACATCCTGCTGGGACTCTCCTTGATAGTCATGTCTCACCCAAGCTGCAAAATTAATCACCTGGCCGTCATTTTTGTCACTGTTGCCATGGCAATACGTGACATACCCACGACACATGAAAGCAGCGAGGAAAAGAATAAGGATGGCAGGTGTGACAGTCCACGGACGAAGAAAGATGACAACAATCATCAAGCAGCGACCCCTGCTGCAAAATCTATGGCTGTGCAACCAACTCCAAAACTGGAGGCAAGGTCGTTGAATATGGGATCAGCTACCAAGCCAACAAAGCGCAACACTGCTGTCTCCTTGTCGTCTACTCCACTCAAAACGGAGGAAGAACACGCCAAAAAAATGTCTACTGCACAAACAGACGAGCTGATTGCAAAAGCAACAGCAGTCCTTGCAAAGGCAGAGCAGCTTGTTGAGACCAAGCCAGCAGGTTACGTTGAGGTTTCTAATGATGAGTTCATCCATTGTGCACAACTTGTGACAACAATTGGTGCCAATCGTGCAACCAACGGCAAACGCAAGGACCGCGAGGAGACGGGATCAACCGATCAACCGGATAAAGCTGTGAAATTGGTCAAGTCCTGATAACCACCTCCCATCCACTGGAATTGCCTTCATTGACCGAATAAAAAATATGCAGATCTTCTATTCGTCTCCAACGCGCGCGACGGGCATGAGCAGCGCGTCATTCCACGCGCCGTAGAGTGCAGCTAGGCACAGCGCGGTGCCGCTCGCCCAAAAGAGGCGACAGTTAGCAACTGTCTCTAGAGTAGGCGCGCGATCCCAGGTGTGTCCGACCCCTAGGAAGTAGTCCAGCACTGTCATGACAAGCAGAATAGCATAGCGCTCTGAGCACCCTGCGGGAACGCACACCACAGCGACCAACACCCCAAACATGTACCCCACGAGGCCAAAATTGACTAGCGTAGGCCCGCGCTCCGGATCAATGGGCGCACAGAGCGTCCTGAGAAAGTTGGTGAGCAGGAATGCAGCGAAGAGCGCAGCAAATGCGTCGACAGGTGTACAGGCGGCCACAGCGACTATCAGATGGGTCAACGCGACTATCATCCAAAAGAGGGGATCCCACACCCCCACCTGCTGGAGGCATTCAGGGGTGTAGGTGCTGTGGCTCTGCAACACGCCAGTGTCGACCAATCCAAATGTGTTGGACACAAAGGAGGCCACGAGCAGTGAAACGAGGACACACGGAAAATCCAAACCAAAGCTGAAGAGGCGATGTTTGCCAAGCTCATGCGCGATGGTACCATTGACTACACGAGGAGAATAGACAAATAACTGAACAGTCGCCGCAGGATAGCAAAAAACACATATGCTGATGATCACCAGCTGCAGCAAGCCAAAGAGATAAACGCCGCCATATGAACAGAATGCCATGAGTATGATGAAGCTGGCGATGTTGTCATGTGTGCCTGCTTAAATCACTCTCTCATCCCAGAAGCTCTAGGGCACCCCACAGCCTATCCTGAAACAGCAGGGCAGCATGCAGCTCCTCACGTCGAATGGTGAAGAGGCGCACCAGGTCCTCAAAGACCTCTCCCTCACCCAATGCATTTGTGAGTGCGTCATATCTGGGGCGTAGCTCGTCCACGACAACATTCATTGACGCGTCACCCCTCACGCCACGATACAGCTCCCTGAGAAATTCTGCCACTGGATCCAGCGAGCCCCCAATTGGCTGAGGAGTCTCCTTCCGGTCCAGGTAGCCAGACGAGGATCTAGGGACCAACAGCATAAGACAGAGACAACCCATGATGGAGCACATGGCGCGAAACATACTAGCACACAGACACGCCAGGATGGGGTATAAATACAGCATTGCCGCGCAGCCATCAGAGGGAATGCAGCGCTTCCTAGGATTGGTGTTTCACCCAACGAAGATTGAGCGGGCCACACGAGAGGAGATTATTCAAAACTTGCACAACGAAGAGGCGTGGGGGATCATACATGGGAAGCAACGGGACTGGAAGTTACGGCCACAGGAATTCCAAAAAAAGCAGCTACCAAGCAAGGAGGAGCATGAATGGGAAGTGATCACACGAGATGAGGATGAGGTGGTGGTTGCCCGAAACAAGGAGGATGATGCGATCACGCGAATCAAGTTTGATAATGCTGTGGGTGCGCCAACGCCGCCAGCGGAAGAGGAGCCACTGAAGACTGATGACACGTCCACGATGTCAGTCTATTCTGAAGAAGAGGAATCATCAGTGAGAGCGTCGGAAGAGGAAGAAACACAACACGAAGAAGAGGCAGAGATAGAGCCGCTGGCAGAGCCTTCCCAGCATGGACGGATGTTCCCACAGGACATTGACCAATTCATTTCACAACATCAACTGCTGCATCACAAGAAGGAGACAATAAAAAGGACAAAACATGAAAAGGGTAAGAGCACCAGGCGCAGGCGTCAGATCCCACCTACACTGGCTGAGATGGGCGTGGCATGCAGGATCAACAAGAAGCTATATGTGGCTATGGACGAGAAGGGTGCATTTGGGCTCGTGGACTCAGGCAAGACGCGGTCTGGCACCCGCGAGCTTGTGATGCACATCACGAGGACCAGCAAAAGCAAACTGTATGAGGTGGCCCCCAGAGCAGGCGAGGTGATGCGCGTCAAAAGCCTCATCGACAGAAATGTACACTATGGGCTCAATGTGCTGTTTACTACACAATACAAGTATTACCCCCCTGGACGTGATGTCACCACGTGCACAGTGGGGGTGCCAGAGACCCAGTGGCAGCGGATTATTCAGCCCTCACCACAGGCATGACAAAAAAATTCACTCAGAATCAGACCCAGTGTCTGCTGGCTCCTTGCCCTCAGACACCACACGCCTAAGTTCCCCTTCGCTCACTATTCTATCACGAGAGACTGAAAGAAGCGAAGGAAAGTCAGCACACATCCAGTCCTGCATCGCAGTGCCACCCTGAAGCTCCAGCAAGATGGCCTGTGCCGCCATGTATTCACAGATCTTTGCGTGGTACTTGTCTCCTCTGCTCACAAAGTCAAACGGCATGAAGCGCACCTCAGGGAGCCCCTTGCCCTCGGCATGAAAGTAGGTGCCTATGTGCTCACGGGTCCTTCGGCAGTAGACCTCAAAGAGACCTGGAGGCTGCAGAGGCCCATCCTTGACCAGATCGGCGATGAACCCGCGCAGGATCTCCCTCTGCTGACGCTGCCGCTCTGCGTTCTCCTCTGTGGTGCTGCGCAGGCACGCCGCCTCAAGCAGCTGCGAAATGAGGTCATGGGATGAACATACAGCCTCCTCCCCTAGCTTGTTGTCATCGTCAAACCGACGCACAGCCACTGGAAGAGGAGGATAGGGCAGCGCGCAGAGGATCATTGCACGGATCTCGCGGTTGGAATCGACGTTCTGCATTATGATATATGCAGGCAAAGCACAGCTCCCTTGCCACCAACGGGAAACCCCCGTTTTTTTTGTCTGTCATGAAAGGGCGCCAGCGCCTGTCTTGTAGTGATGAATAAAAAGCCTAGCCAGCAACACACACAAAAAATGCTCACACCCACGGATTCACTTGCAGCTGCCCTTGCTGTCATATCAGGACCTGTCTTTGTGCAGCTGGACGCAACAGTGCTCAGGGCGTGCCACCCTGTGAAGGTCAGGACAGCGCCACAGACAAAAAATCATATAGTACCAGCGTTCTTCACATGGCGCCCAAAAAAAACACATGTCTTCACGCTCATCAAGACAATAGCAGACACAGTGGTGTACTGTCACGACAATGATACAGCATACTATGCCAACCCATGTGCGAAGCTGGGCACAGCAGTGCCTGCTGGCGTGGCAATGCTTGCGCACTGGTGCATAGACGACCTCAGAGACGACACAAAGACTCCACACCTGCTGGTGTTTGACATTATGGATCAGGGAGCAGCAGACCCAGCGACAAGAGGCGAGAGGCTGAGGATGCTCTCTGGAGCGCTGCCACAGCCGCTGTGTGTGGTGCAATGGGCAGGCAACATTGAGGCGCTCAATAAGTTCATCCCAACGCTGCCACACGAAGTAGAGTGTACTGTGGCACTGACAGAGGACCCACTTATAGTGCATGTGCCCAAAGCAGCCATGAACACAGGACAAGCCCTGTCTGCCATCCTTGGCGAGCTGAATAAACAGGAATAGTAATGATGAACCAAAAGGCTACCCATAAGAGAGCCTGCAGCGGATGATAGGTCGCGCCTCCTCGTCAAGCCCTATGATCTCCTCTGTAACCTCACCTGTGTCAAAAAAGTGCGCTCCAATATCGCTGGCATGCTGCGGCGCGAGGCGCCTGAGCACCAGCGCAAATAGGCAGGCAAAGCACACCCCAAACGTGCACAATGCCAGCACGGTGACGCCAAGCGTTCCCCACATGGCCACAAGCATGATAGTGGAGTCAAAGACAGAGCTTCCAGATACAGCGGAAGGCGCTGGCGTGGTGCTAGGCGCCACCTCAGACGTGGTGGGCAAAGGATGAGGCGGCGGGACAGTAGATACCTGGGGCTGGGGGGTCGTGGGAAAGGTAAGCGGAGTCGTGGTATAAGCGCCCTCTGTGGGCCTGGGGGTGGTGAGGACAGGCTGGGCAAATGTTGTTGTGGCTGCAGCGACCGCATAGGAAGAGAAAATAGCTGTAGCAGAGGCTGCAGTGGAGCTAGCAGCAGCAGAAGTGGTTCTCAAAGCAGACGTAGTAATAGAGGTGGTGGCTGCTACCTTGGTTGTGATGGCACGCGTGGTTGCAGCGAACGACTGAATGGTTGTCAATGCAGTAGTACTACTGTATGCTGAAAGCAGCGTTGTAGAGACAGGCATAGCAGCAACAGTAGTGGGCACAAAACACTCAGACACAGCTGTTGCCCCTGCAGCAGAGGTCATATTTCCAGGACACACAGTGCAGTTGCCGTCAGTAACATTTCCCTTGTAGGTGCCCTCAAGGCAAGGAAAACACTTTCCATACACCCCATAGAAGCCCACAGGACAAGGAGCTGGCATACACAGCGCACGACAGCTGTCGTCAGAGAGCATGAATGTGGTGATGTTGGAGCAGGTATCTGTTGGTATAGAACACTCTGTCCCTGCCCCGTTGACGTACACATCAGTAAGCGGCGCAAAGAGCAGGCGGCGGCGATGGAGGCCAAAGGAATACAGAAAACCCTGCTGGAACTGAGACGGAATCCCTGCCTGTATCTGCGACAGCGTGCCTGAGTCATAGACACCAAAAATCTCAAACACAGCAGCATATGTGTAGTTTCCCCTGTAGCCAAAGTTACGAAACGTGGCAGACTCTATGTCAAATGTCGACATGAGCCAGTCAACATACCAGATCTCCAAGCCGCTTATGATGAAATTCTGCTGGATGTTGGTGAGCATCTTAACGCTGCGCATGTACACAGTGAGGTTTAGCGCTGCAGGCACGAGCTTGACACATATGCGGTCCCCGGTGAAGCACTTGGAGTCAACTGCATCACAGTTGCAGAGCTCTACCTCATGCCAGCCACACACGGTGCAATTGGAACAGACGCGGTTTTGCCACGGGAGGCACTGCTCTGATATGTACTGCTCCACCTGACAGACAGAGCAAGGACCACACACACCGCCGTGGTCAGCAGAAAATGTCTCCAACGGACATATCTTCACATCCACGTCTGAGTTATCCATCTGAGAGAGCGAGTTAGCATAGACAGAGGGCAGACGAGAGGGATCAAGCACTGACGCCCCTTGCAGATTCACCACCACCTCCAGGTAATGGGTGGAGGTGGCAGCGTCTGCCCCCCGACACCCAGCAAGCCAAAAAAGCAGAAAAGGAAGGAGTAACGCAAAGAAACGCAACAAATGTCCATCCATGAGTGCGCGCTAGAGAGTCGCTTGGTTTAAATGACAGCCCCAAAACATTCATTCAAGAGACCACAACAAAAGGAATCTAGGCGTCGAGCACGGCCTTGACGCGATGCGCCGGCTCCCATCGGTGCTCAATGAAGAGTCCCCTGCGATGCTTTGCAAGCTCCTGGTCGAGCTTGTGCAGGCGGCCTGAGCCATCCACAGACACAAAAACCTTGATGCCAGCAGCAGAGTCGCTTGCAGAGAGCAGAGAACGACGACCTGGGACATGCTCACTGTCGAGGCGGCGCCACGTGTTCTCACGATTGGACTCGTAAGACGAGGCGTCGTCCACAGAGAGCATGCGCCTGAAGCTCGTGCGGGCGACGACGCCGTTGATGATGACGTGACTGGCCGTGACCTGGGCGGCGCTGGCCATGGCGGCGACGAAGGCGGTCTTGACGCCATTGAAATCACTGTTAAAGTCTGCGAGCGTGACGTTGAGCACGACAATGGCCTGGATCTGCTTGTAGTAGGTGCAGGAGTAACCCTGGTCGCACTTGCAGTTGAGCCGTGAATAGCTGCCGGTAACAGAGGTGGTGTGCATAGGACACGACTCTAACATAGTGGAAGTGCGGCAGTAGTAGTTGGCCTGGCACACAGGGCAGTTGGAGGTGCGCCCAGTGTCAAGTGAGTAGGTGCCAGGAAGACACAACAGGCAATTGGCAAGATGGGTAGCACCCGGGGTGTCGCGATGGTGCCCATGGCCACAGAGAGTTGGCGATATGCTAGCAGCAGGGCAATATGAGCCAGAGGGACAGGTCGTGCAATCTGATTGCGCAGTGTTCTCCGTGCTGGGGCCATAGGAACCAGCCTGGCACGCAGAGGGAGCGCTGGTGCCAATGGGGCAGTAGTAACCAGTTGGGCAGCTGTAGCACTGGTCCAAGGACTGGCCACCTGAAGACGGGTTGTACTTGCCAGAAGGGCATGTGGTGGGCGACACTGAGCCGTCTGGGCAGTAGTTGCCACTAGGGCAAGTAGTGCACGAGCTCTGCGCAACGCCGCCAGTGGAGCCGCGATAGCTGCCCTGCGAGCAATCTGCCGGGACAGTGGAGCGCAACGGGCAATACTGACCAGCAGGGCATACGACGCAGTCTGAAAGCGACTGCCCGTTGGTGGCATTGCGGTACTTGCCAGCGGGGCACGAGGTGGGCGTGGTAGTGCCCTGGGGACAGTACTGCCCTGTAGGGCAGTTGGAACAGTCGTCTGCCACGCCAGCGCCGACGGCAGCGCGGAAGGTGCCGGCAGCGCACTGGGTCGGTGAGGTGGACTGCTCTGGGCAGTAGTCGCCGGTGGGGCAGGTGACACACGACGACCTGTCCACACCACCAGTGGAGGAGAGGTAGGTGCCAGCAGGGCAGTTGAGCGGCGTAGTGGTGGCAAATGGGCAGTACTGGCCGGCAGGACAGACCACGCAGTCTGTGCTGATCATCGCGCCTACCGTCGCGCGGTACGTACCCGCCGCACAACCGACAGGCTGCACAGAGGCAGTGACGCAATACTCTCCAGACGGACAGGTGTAGCAGTCGCTCTGGCCCTGGGCGCCCAGGATGTCGCGGTAGGTGCCAGCGGGGCACTCGGCAGGGCTTGAGGAGCCAAGCACGCAGAAGTAGCCCTCAGTGCAGGGCTGGCAGTCGTCAAGCTGCTCACCGCCATCTGTCGTAAGGAAGGTCCCAGCAGGGCAGCTGACTGCAGCAGAGGCACCAGCAGGGCAATATGCCCCAGCGGGACAGGTGGCACAGTCGCCCTGCGATGCTCCAGCAGTAACACTGCGGAAGGTGCCTGCTGAGCACGATACAGGCCCAGTAGAGCCCACTGGGCAGTAGCTGCCCACTGGACAGACAGTACACGAGTCCTGCGAGGTGCCGCTCGAGGTGGCGCGATAGGTCCCTGCCTCGCATGAGGTTGGCAGCGTCGAATGCAGCGGGCAGTAGCTCCCTGGCGTGCAGGTCTCGCACGAATCAGAGGAGAGACCGCCAGTGTTGTCGAGGAATGTGCCCGCGGCGCAGGCCGTCGGCGTGACAGTAGCCAAGAGGCAGTAATAGCCAGTGGGGCAGGCAGAACAGTCAATCGACCCCACAGCACCTATGGTGCTGCGATACGAGCCAGCGGAGCAATTCACCGGATTGATGCTTCCGAGCGGACAGTAATTGCCGATCTTGCATGACGTGCACTCCTGTGGCGACTTGGCCCCAACTGTGCCCCTGTAAGTGCCCCCAGGGCAGTAGGTGGGCGTAGGAGAGCCTGTAGGGCAGTAGCTGCCAGAGGGGCAGTCAAAGCAGTCAGACTGCGCAGTGGCCCCTGGGACGTCGCGGTATGTCCCCGCCGCACAAGGCTGTGGAATAGTGGTCTCTGAGACACAGAAATAACCAGCAGGGCAGTTCTCCAGGAAGACCTCCTCATCATCAGCATAGGAGATAGACTGGATGTAATCTGGCAGCGCACCAATGAAGTTGCTCTGGTTGTAGTTGGGATCAACTGAGTCAATGGTGTTGTTGATCTGGATGCCAAATGAGGTGAAGCAGCTTGACAGACCTGCAGCACCCAGATTGGACGTCTGCCCGTCTGGACAGGACGTACACGCAGGCGTGCCAGTGTTGAATGCGATGTTGCGGATAACCAGCGTCTGCCCAAGGCCACTACCCGGTCCCTCCACGAAGCCAGGCTGCACTGAGGTAGAGGCAGCGTTGGTAACGTCAATCTTGATCCTGAAGTAGATCTGAGTGGTTGTGGGATTGAAGCCTGGGAGAGTTAATGTCTGCCAACAGAAAGTACCCAGTAGATAGTCGTTGCGAGAAGAAAGCACCTCCCACGTGCTGCCATCAGCACTCCAGGCATAAGAGATCACCCCTTCCACCCCCCAGATATCCTTGTCGCAGACAACATGACCCTGCCAATCAGTAAACAGGCCAAAGACAGAAAAGGTGATTGTGGGCACAACTGGCACTCCAGGGGTAACAGTCATAGTCGTCTGCACAGAGCTCCACTTGAAGAGAGAGGATATAACCCCAATACATAGTACAGGGATATCCTGCTGCGGACCAGTCAAGGCGGTCCACACATTATACATGCCTGTCCAGGTGGTGGAGCCAACCTGCACTGGGCCCATGTTGTTGGCAAACGTGTGATAGTTGTTCCACACGTAAGACACTGCTACAACCTCGTCAAAGGTAGAGAACCCAGTGTTAATGACTGCAAGCGAGCCGTCAAGCACATAGTTGCCGAAGAATCCACGCGAGCACACACACGTGCTATCGACAAGGGTGTAGTTCTGGTCACAGTCGCCAGACTGCAAAAGTCGTCTATGCACTACCACACGCCGCTTAGGAATATGCAACGGGAAGGGCGGAGCCGCCTCCGCGGCAGTCAGCTGCGACATGAGATGGTGATGCACAGGCTTCTTACTGGCACGATGCATGATGCGATATGGAAGGTTAAGCGCGTTTGCAAAATCAAACAACAAAGCGAATGCAAGAACAGGCAGGCGCATCAGCTGACCAGCACGCAGATGCAGCGCATAAATACTACCCTTGCGCCAGGAAAAAAAAGCTTTTTAATATAAGCCAGCTATCTAAAGCTAGGAGCGATCATCATGCAGAGCACATGAGCGCCATGAAGGCCTCACCTGCGAAAAGATGCGCCTCCACGAATGCCTCGCAGTCCTTGATGATCTGCGGCGAGATGAGGCAGAGCTGCTGCTTCCAGAGCTCCTTCCAGAACACTGGGTTTTGGTATGCACATACATAGAGCTTGAGCACCTGCGTGAGGGTCATGCGCTGAAACGAACTCACAGGAAAGCTCCCGAAGCACTGGTTCTTAAACGCAGTCATCTCCTCGAAGGGCGGTGTGCCGTCCATGCAGAGCCCGTCTATCACCTGGTACAGGATGGGCAGATCAGGGCGCGACACTGGGTACTTACCTATGCGCTCGCACAGACCCCCCTCGTAGCGCATGACATGGCCCACGAACGGCCGCCACTCCCACTGCGACTGCGACGCCAGGAAGTAGAGCCGCTTCTTGACATTGTCGGAGAGCACGTTGGGAAACTGGTGCAGCTGGCAGAAGCCAACATAGGACTCCCAGGTGCCCAGGGTCACATCAAGCTGCACCTTTTGCTCCTCCGTGGCGCAGGCGCGGTCGCGCAGGCGCGGGCGCCCGTGGTAGGAGCTCAGCGACTTGAGCTTGAACGCCTCACTGAGGTCAGCGCGCCGCATAGAGGCATTGCGCAGATGCTCCTCGAGCTTAGAGACATCAATAACAAGCCCCTTCCCAAGGATCAGCCGCAGCGATTCCTCGTACTCGGCAGGCATGAACTGGTTGTCGCTGAGGCCCGCAAGGAGCAACGCGCACTGCGTGTGCGTGTCGCGCTTCAGCGCTCGGCAGGTCAGCACCTGCCAGACCTGCAACACAGGGATGCCATGCAGCAGCTGCGCAATGTGCAGCTGGCACGGGAGCGTCCACGTGCCCACGTCCATGCCATGCGCCCGCGTGGCACGCCGCAGCACAGCAAGGGAGGTATTGGGCGCGCTCTCAGCGCGCTCTAAACCCTCCCAGGTGAATAGCTCCAGCAGCGGCACCCAGACATGCAAATCGCCAAGCATATTGAACCCCCCTCTCTGCACCAGGTCCCAGTCCACAAAATCATCTGGAAAGAGCGCATCCCACATCCGTCGTCTATCTGCGTACCTCATGCTGAGCACCACCATCTTCACGCAGAGCGTGCGAAGATCGCGCACATTCATGCTGTACTTTTTGCCAGCTGCATTCATTGTCTCTGCTAGCAACGCAAGGCTCATAGCTAGCACACAATGTGGCACACAGGGAGCACCATGTTTTAATAGGAATCATTCATTCCAACTTGACGAATACACACAAAAATCACATGATGGACTCGACCAGCCTGTCGTCCCACTGGTCAAAGACCTTCCTGACGCCAGGACCAGGGGAATAGGTGCACTGGGACTGAAGCACACGGCCCACACGCAGCGCCTCAATCACCTTGAGGCGGGCGAGGACTGTGTTGGGTGAGGGAGTGGCGGTGATCGGCATGAACACGCACAGCCTCTCGCGAAACAAATCAACGCGATCGCGACCCATCCTCAACACACGGAACAGCGCCGCCCCATTGGCGCGCACATTGGCGTGGAGAAGCAGCACCCTCACGCGCTGCACGATCACTGCAGCAGCAGCTCGGCGCAAGCGATGCTCCTCCTCTCGACGGCTCAGGTCCAGGTACATCTCCAAATGCGGGCGCCAAAAAAAGACAAAGGGGTGGTCCTTCTTGCCAGTGGCAAAGTCCAACGGGTCCCACGAGTACTGTCTGGCAACTGTCTTGGGCATGAAGGCGGTGCTGAAGTAGAAGATGCGCCCCACGATGGCAGTCATGTGCTCCCAGAAGTTGACGCCATAGCTATGATACAACACCACATTCGACACGAAATTTCCCCTGAAGCAATCGAAGCACACCCTCATGCGGAGGCTCCAGACAGGAACGTGCCGCCAGCGCGCCCCACAGAGGCTGCAGCGGCACGCATTCTTGAGCATGATGACACGCCGACAGTAGGACGCTAGCACGCGCACCCCATGATCAGATATCATCACATTGGGCCAGCGCTTCTCAGCAGTGTAGCTGCGCCATGGCGTAGCATAGCGCTCATGCTTGGACTTGAAATTGGGCACTGGACGAAGTGCTATGCCAGGCACGCGCAGCGAGATGCACGAAATCGAGCCACGCTCGTGCTGATCGTTAAAGTATGCCTCCTGGTCACATCGAAGGATGTCAAACCAGAACTCAGGGGACGACCTGATAACAAGGGTGTGCATATGCCAGCTTGTCCAGCCAAGCATCAGCGCCTTGTAGGGGCTGGACTTGAGCCAGTGCAGCACAATGCGCCATATGTCATCAGAGAGCCACCCAAAGTTGAACCCCCTTCTCTTCCTGGATCGGACACGACGGCGGTCTGGAGTTGGCCTGTCCATGATTGTTGTGTGTGGCACGTGGCTACAAAAAATACACACGGAGAAAAAATGCCTTTTAATCACAAACAAGGGGCGCAGAAACACAAACAGGCGCGAGGAAAATCAATCTCACAATTAGAAATTCACAGGCTGTAATTCACGTGCAACGCATCGCCAATCAGGCTGGACGCTAGGTGCCACTTTGCCAGGGACCCAGGACACGAGGCAAGCACATGCATCTACAAGATCCAATCCCAGTCCACCCAGGCCGCTAGCCTCTCCAAGACGCGCATGCGCCGCCATGACCACTGCAAGCCTCCGCTCTGCAGATCGTCGCGCAAGCCACGCCCTCACCGCTCGCTGCACCACAAGCAGCTTGTGCGAGAACAGCTGCATCTCATGGTCCCACGCTGCAATCTCCAGAAAATATGCCTGGATGCCACAGGAGATGCGATACACCAAGACAGAATTGTACACAGAGCGATTCATGATCAGCCTATGCCCGTGCAACATGATGTGTATGATGCTCAACCCAAGCAGGTATGTTTCAGTGAAGAAATAACGTGGAGGACGATACAGCCGCCCATTCAACGAGAAGATGTACAGGTCCATGTACACATAAAAATCACCATTGTAGAGGATCATGACAGCACAAAGAGCAACAACAAACAACACAACAAACCCAATTAAATAGACATGAAACACAAAGAGGCGCATATATTGAAAAACTTTAATCAGCCTCATGCGTAGAGGCATCAGAATACACCTCCTCAGCAGCAGCTTCCTTCACCCTGTCTCCCTCGTGCAAGGGAGGAGAAAATAATATGCCAGAGGTGTGAACAGCCTCAGAAGCAGCAGGCTGTGCAGGTGCAGCAAAACCAGCATCAGCTCGCTTGGAGCGCGCCCTTTGGGCAATCATGTAGCCATGAAGCGTCTCTGCGTGCCTCATGGCCAACACCTCAATGAGGGTGCTGAGGCCCTCAGAGCAGATATTCTCCACAAGAACTAGCACCAGCGCCCAGGTCATGAAATCCGCCACGTGGGAGATGGCAAAGACATATCCTCCACACGCCCCGTTGCCCCCATCGCCAGCAATAGCCGCGAATGCGCAGGACGGGGCAAAGATGAGCGAAGTGGTGAGCATGCAGGAGAACACAATCGACACCAGGGCTATGCGTCCAGAGATGGTAAACGAGGAGTGCCACAAGCCAGCAGGGGGCTCCTTCTTGGGAGCAGCGCAGGAAGAGGAGGGATTAGGTAACGGGACAGCCATTCTTTTTTGTTCTGTTCGTGGCAAGTGGCTGCCAAAAGGTGCTGAAAAAGATGGCAGCTGATATTTATAGGACCTTTGACGGAAAGGGCGCAGACTAGAGTAGAGACGCGAAAAGGTCACTTACACTCCCGCGTGGCGTGGGAGGGAGGGGAGGGGCGCAGGTGTCAACGACAAAGGGGACTGGAGGAGACATCCTGATCCTCGAGGAGGCGGCGTATGTGGACCCTGGGTTCTTCTACGAGACGGTCGCGCCGCTGCTGATCATGGGCAACACAACGCTGCTGGCCATCAGCACGCTGACCTCCGAGATCAACTTCTACTCGCGACTGCTCCGCATGCGAGACAAGGTCACACAGCTCCCAGTCTTCACGTTCCTCAGCGTCGAGCTGGCCTGCGCCGCATGCAAGGCCGACGGAAAGGCTGCCGACTGCGTGCACATGCTGCATCTTGTCCCCAGGTGAGTCCCTCTTCCTGCCGCATGTCCACCATGGCCCCACGAGTGTTCTGACATTGGGGCGTGTGCCTCTAAAACATGTCACAGGTGGCAGAGCGCGGACAGGCACGTCAAGCTCAAGACTATCATGCAGGTGCTCATTGTCTGCCCCAGTTGAAGAGGAAGACTCTATAGACTCCACTGACCCCCCTGTGGATGACGACGACAGGACCGTCCAGACCTCATCGAGAGTGAGCTCTCTGGGCTCGCGTTCGACTCCCTGCAGCAGATTTTCAAGACAGTCCATCTGGACATCATGTTCACGCAGCCGTGCCCCATCGAGATCATCAACGAGGGAATCCACCTCTTCATAGACCCTGCGGCCGGCGGACCCAGCAGCGACTACGCGATCGTCAGCATCACGCGCGACAAGGGCCTCATCTCGGTGCGTGGTATTGCAATATTCCCCAGAGGACGACAGCTGCCCCTCACTGCTGTCAAGCTCCACAGGGCTGAGCAGCTTCGTCAGAGGTCGCGCGTTCCCGCTGTAGGCCGTGGGCTTCGTCCTCCTCATGCCCCTGTGCTCAGGATCATAGTTGATAGGACGCAGCTGCGCGCGACGCTCATGCTCCATCAGCTGATTGTCAGAGCCGCTGTTGCACAGGTGCCTTGCACGCTCCTCCATGGTGGGTAGCCATACTTTGTTCCCAGAAAAAAAAGACGGACACGAGGCCCTGGTCGTCAGGCCGCCGACACACATGGCCAGCGGGCTGCGCTGGTCATACACGCGCAGGCCAATCGACATTGGCGTCGTCATCATTCTCAGATGCAGTAGTGGCTAAGAAAACAAGTCATGCGATTAAATAGAGCATCCTGGCATCCTCTATCAAGTCGTCCAACGTCACACACTCATCCTTGACCCACCTGGGCAGCAGCGTATCATGCAACCCCTGGAAAAAGCCAGTGGCCTTCTTGGGGCACACAGGCACGCGCGTGGGAAAGAGCGTGGATGGTCCAGCCGCGCATAGCAAGGCACGCGTTGCCTCGTCCTGGTCGAGCAGCGCAAGCATCTTCACACGCAGAGTGTTGATGGAGTCGTCCTGCTTGGCCAGCATGAGCAGCAGCACGCTAGACACATTAGAGCACCTGCAACGAAAAAATTAGCCAGTATACATGGTAAAAAATAAGATAAAAACTATCGCCTGTGCGTCAGCTCAATGTTCTGTGCAGCCTTGAAGATGACGCGGCGCAGCATATCAGCGTCTGAACCATACAGCAGATGGAGTAACCAATCATTGTGCGGGCAGGTGCTGGGCATCGACATCCTTTCTGGCTGCAAAGGTGCGCCTCAACACGCGCTCCCGTTTCTCCACGCTATCACCACATTGACAAATGCCCCCTTTTTTTTCCACTGCAGATCCAGCGAAGCAGTTTGACCTTGTCGCAGAACACATCGCAGCACTGAGGCGCACGCCAGGGCACGCGAACAGCAACGTCACCATCTACGTGGAGCGAAACCTCGGATTCGAGGCGGAGCACCACCAGCGCGCGCTCAAGTGCATCCACAACACGAAGTTCTACCTCGACGAGCAGCACGGGCGCGTGGGGGTGCTCACCACCAATGTGACAAAGCATGGCATGTGCCAGCTCGTCGTGCTCATGCTCGAGGAACGACGCATCCACATGCGGAACCCCCTCGTCAGCCGCGACCCCAAGGGAATGCGCCTGCGCCTGCGCGAGCAGATGGAGATCTACTCATATCAGTTCAAGACGGCACAGACAACATTCCAAAAGGACCAGGTCGCCATCAGCGGCAAGGTAGGCGGCATGAAGGACGACATCTGCATCTGCCTGCAGCTTGCATGCTACTTCACGCAGCTCGAGCGCCAGCGCGACGGCGCCCTCTTTAAGCATGCGCGGCTGATGTAGTCATGCTATACTGCACCCACCCACAGCTTTTTGCATTGAAGAATAAAAATCGAACATGCCAGGGAGCCTATTTAAACACACGCCCCACGCCCCTGCAGTCGAGCCATGCACCGATACACTGACGACTGCGATGATTTCGTGAACCAACGCCCCTCGCGCTCACGAAGCATTTCCGCGGACTACAGGCACGACCGAAGCCGATCAGAGGACCGGTGGGGAAACTGGGGCAATATGGGCGCTCCGGCCTACTCAAGCTGGAACCCAAACTACCACTACAATGGCAATAATAATAGTGGCATGCAGGGGCCTGCATTCCTGGGCAAGAAATCGGTAGTGAACATCAAGGGATTTGGTAGACCCAGATCAAGCTCAGTGTCCAGCAGCCGCTCTGTGACGGGACGACATGGTGGCAGGCCGCCCCCTCAGCCCCTGCAGCCAGCAGTGATGCCGCAGCAGCCTGTCAGGAGACGGAGGAGCTCGTTTGCCCCTATCTTCGCACAGCCACAGCATCAGCAGCAGACCCCACGCGGCAAGGGCAAGAACAGCAACAAAAAAGGCCAAAAGAAAAACAACAAGGGAGGCAAAAAAACACAACAGAAGCAGAAGCAGCAGAAATTCACCTACCAATGGGAGACCTCCTACGCTGCCAAGGCTCTGATCAACCTCAGCTCCCTGATGACCACCATGGCTAAAAAGGAAGGGGAACTCAAGCCAGAATGGATCAGTGCAAAGGAAAAGATCACTGAAAAACTCCCAGAGTATCTGGAGAAGCTAGCCAAGACCTTTGAGGCAATTGCCACCAGACTGGGAGTAGAGCCAGCCATTGTCACCCCAGTCATCAAGGGTGTCCGCACTGACAGCCTAGATCACCTCAAGGAAGACTGGACGAAACTCAAGGGGCTGCTGAACCACCTGAGCAAGGAACAGAAGTACGCCAGCGACTTCAGCACGACAGCCAAGAGGGTTGCAGCTGCCACTGGGGTAACCATCCCACCTTTGTTCAACACATTTGAGGAAATTGTAAAGGGTGTGAATAGCGTCGAGATCAAGAGCCTGCAGCAGTTCCTCAGCATTGCACCATTCATCCTGTTCAAGCAGAAGAACGCCTGGGTCATTAAGAACGGCAAACCACACAACAGGTCCAAGAAGGAATTCATGGAGCTCATCAACACGTCAATCGCCAATGGAAGCCTCAAGGTCGCTGACATTGAGGGAATGCGAATGAACGCTGGCTTCAACGAAGCCTTATTGAGCGTCATGCACTACACATACTCGCTGCTTGAGGAAGGCAAGCGCATCAAGGAGTACTCTGAGAAGGAGTCAAGCAACATGAACAAGGATACCATGACCACGCGCCAGAAGATGCTCGTCAACGCCTACAAGGCGCAGAGCGTGGCTGCTACTGCTGTCGCTACAACTCCAGAGGAAAGCAGAATGCCATCAGCACCTGCTGTACAGAAGCTGCAAAACGTCGCAGAGCGGGACCAGTTCCTGTACAGCATGATGTATCCTGGGGCGCAGACTCGGTGAGGCGCAGACATGCTTGAGGGGCGCAGGATGTGTGCATAAAAGCCCCATCCTGCATCCCTACTCACGAAAAAATGACCATCGACTCCACATGGATTGCGCGCCTCAAGGAGGATGCCCCCCACTGCTTCACCAAATCCAAACCCTTCGCGCCAGCGTGCGTCTTCCTGGACGGCCAGATCAAGCTCATGTGCCCCAACAGCTGCGTCACGCGCACCTGGGACGACTACGTCCGGAGCCAGTTTGAGCGCTCCATCCAGCACTACCTCGACGCCGGCGTGCGCTGCGTCGTGCTTGCCTTTGACGACTACCAGCGGGTCCCGCAGGCCAAGAGCATGACGCAGACCAAGCGCAGGAAGCACGTGCCCACGATGCAGTTTCACGAGCGAGACGAGCTCCCCCCTGTAGTGCCCAACGGCGAGCGGTGGGTGCAGTGCATAGTGAATCGCGTATTCAAATCCAAGGTGCGCCTCCCCTCTATTGTTTTCCTTTTATGTATATATGATTGTTTAAATGAAATACAAAAAACAAACAGGTCATTGCGTTTGCGATCTTTCGCATATCCCGCCACATTCGCTTCCAGCCTGGGCAAAGCCTCATCATTGACTACCAAGGCACGCCCACGCGATACACATGCGATGCCTCCCCCATGCCTGTGGATGGCCTTGTCCCACTTGGAGAAGCAGACGTGAAATTCCCTCGCTATGCCCATATGTTCCCCAGCATGCAGGTCCCACCCCCCCCCCTGCTTGCTCAAGCCATCTCCTGACATAGCACTGATTCTAACACACAGATAGACAGCGTCGACGGCGACTCCATCCCCATCGCGCTGCTGCACATGGAACGCCATGGCGTCTCTGCCATGAGCATCCTGCGCCTCGAGACCCGCACTGGCCCACGCGAGCCGCGACCCAAAGCGGCGCCTGAGGAGGAGCCATCCACTGCAGGAGCAAGCAACCCAAAGGCTGCAGCAGGAGGAGGGTCTCGCCAGTCGTCCCCACGCGTGTATGAATATGTGCACATCACAACGCTCTACGACACGCTCCGTGCGGTGCTGATACCGCAGTGCATCCAACCCTCATCATCACGCTCCATCGTGGGCAGCATGACAAACGGACACGAGATGACCCTACTCGCTGCTCTGATTGGGCTCACTGGAACAGATTTCACGCGAGGGCTCCCGCTGACGAGCGGAAAGGCAGTCTACGACGCCCTCCCTACGCTCTGGACAATGCTCGCCGGCGCATACAACCCCGCCACCCGCAGCCTCGACCCCGACCGCGCGCTTATTGTCGTCGCGCGCATCTACCAGGTAAACAAAAGCTTGCTCAATTTCACACAAACAAAAACTTTACTAACACAACAAACAAATCCAATCCACAGAACAAGTTCCACAAGCACACAGACGCTGGCAACCAGCTCGCCACCACGCTGGCGCAGATCGCGGCCTCGTCACTTTCGGAGCGCACCAAGGCCATGGTCCCGGACGCCGACACGCTCCGCTGCACGATCAAGAACATCAACTGGCTGCTCCGCTATTGGGCAGAGGGCGACTTTCCGGACCCCATCCAGCCAGAGTTTGGCTACGCCAGGACCGGCCCAAGGGGCGCCGTGGCCTATGAAGCGTGAATTAAAAAGCAAAAAACGCCTCTGCAGCAACCGAAACTTAAAAGCGTAGTTTTTCAAAATCAGAGCCGCGTATAAAAAGCCAGCCTCCCAGGCAAGGCCAGCGAGAGAGCAAGATGCGCCTGCCACAGCACCTAGTCCCACTCGTAGCTGCGACGACGCTGACAGTCGTGTCATTCATACTGTACATGTTCGCGCAGCAGGACGCGACATCGCCCCTCTATCTCAGCGACCGCAAGGTCATATACACGTACAAGCCGCGCAAGGTCGACCTAGACCCCGTCAACGCGGCGCTCGTCGCCAGCTTTCTCGACAAGGATGGCACAGGAACCAAGGGCACAAACACAGGATTCAAGTGCAACACGCCGGCCGTCTTTGGACTCCCCACAGCGCGCATTGACCCCTCCATCACGACGCTCGCCAACTGCCCCGTCAAGCTCAAGACCACTGCAGTGAGCGGCGGATACGTGCGCGTGCAGCTCGACAGCCAGACCGGCGCCACCGCCTCGCTGTGCCCCACCAACACCGACGCAGGGTACAAGGTGTTGATCAACGGCGACGGCGCGGAGGTGGACTCGGGCATAGTTGCGCTCATCGACATGGCCGCCTCCACCACAGTCACGTTCTCACCCAACAACATCCCGCAGCTCACCTTCACCCTCAACAACCAGCACTGCACACCAGTTCGCGCAGCGCTTGTCAACACAGTGCACAACCTCACAAACTGCCTGACAGAGGGCTCGCAATTCTGCTCATGCGTGCGGCGGTTCACAGGGCACCTCTCAGGCAACCTCTACCAGAACGCGCTGGAGACCCCTGCCAAAGGCTCCCTGGCAGAGAAGCTCTCTGACGTGGCGGCGCAGGGGATCAAGAAGTGCGCAGACCTGCGGCGCAACAACGACGTGAGGACCGCGCTCAACGACCAGGGCTACAAGCTCAGCTACACCCTGATCCTCTTCGCCATTGCACTCCTGTGCAACGCGATCAACGCCTTCTTCCTCCGCAACAACTACTTTGGCCTCAACGAGAACCACATGGGCCGCATCCTGCTGTTTGGCGCGCTCTTCGTCATCATGGCCCTCGTCGGCTTCCTCCTCCCCCTAGCGGGCAGCAGCAACGGGCAGTCGGAAGACGTCCTCTTCGTCGCCATCGCCATACCAGCGCTGTTCCTTGGCGTCTACATGGAGCTCCCCGACATGCTCGGCTGGGAGATGAACAAGACCTACGACCCCACGCTGCTGCACCCTGCCTTCTTCGACGTCGCCCTGCAGGCCCTCACAGTGTTCGCGCTGCTCGCGCGCGGCGTCGTGCAGTACGAGACCCTCGCGTTCGAGATCATTAAGGCGCACGGCATCTCGTTCATCTACGCTGTCGTCGTGTGGTTCAACCTGCACAAGCGAAACTACGCCGCCAACGCTGGCAGAAACGAGGACTTGAGGAGCAAGGCCTTCAACTCGACCTACGCGCAGGAGGCATACCTGATCCTCTTTGTCGTAGCCGCCATCGCCGCCGTCGACTCGTCTCTCTTCATCCCCTACCCCAGCGAGGCCGCCTTCCGCCCCTTCTGGCTGCTCCCCGCCGCCTTCGTGCTTTTCAACCTCGTGAACCGCGTGTGGGTCGGCACCCTCAACATCCGCTCCGCCCCGTCCATTTCCAACTACGAGTACTTCAGCGACCTCACAAGCGTCATGCTCTTCGGCTTCTGGCTCGTCCTCATCGGCTGGTTCATGGATCGCCACCTGCGGCTCTACAACGCCATCCCCGCCAACGACAAGCCCTGGCCGTCCGTCGGCGCCCTCGGCCTCAACGGCATCGCCCCCACCTCCTACCAGATCGAAATGCCTCCCATGGACCTCACAGCCTTCCTCTCCAGCCTGTCAGGCTCCCCTTTCTAGACCCCC
>Ga0194062_1000069_pt1 | contig 40915 bp, 34 predicted proteins | sample SepL2225m_MetaG_FD_155481 | JGI IMG/M metagenome (GOLD analysis project Ga0194062, IMG submission 155481) | Anoxic zone freshwater microbial communities from boreal shield lake in IISD Experimental Lakes Area, Ontario, Canada - Sep2016-L224-25m | ecosystem: Environmental > Aquatic > Freshwater >... | reverse complement strand
GTTCTACACCTCGGCCTTAAGTATTATTATCTGCGGACTGGTTTTCTTTTTCTCGGCCAATCAGCCATATGACCCTCTGATGGTTGTGCTTGTTTTGCTCACTATCCCTCTTTTGCTGATGAACCTTTTTGCCGGAGGGATTTTCTTCGGAAAGGAAGAGATCTCAAGAGCCAACGTCATCAATGCCGGCCCTGCCCTGCTCACGCTGGTGCTTACCGTGCTGTTTGTCTGGCTGATGAAGCTCTCGGTCCTGGGGGCATTCATTGCAATTGCCGTTGCGAATTTCCTGATGTTCTTCTTTGTTTACCACACCCTGATCGGGGAATACCGTTATAAGATCACATGGAAATACCATGAGCCCCTGATGAAAAGCATGATTAAACTCGGCCTGGTCAATGCCGTCTCTATTTTTGTGATGCAGCTGAATTACCGAATTGATGTGCTGATGCTGAAAAAACTTTCCAGCCTTGAACAGGTGGGATTTTATTCCCTTGCGACACAGATAGCTGAGCAGATCTGGCATATTCCACATGCGATTGAAGCGATCGTATTGAGCCGGAGCGCAAACACCGATAATGACGACAGTTTGACCCGCACTGTGGCATCTATTTTCAGGATTTCGATGATCTTCGGAGTCCTGGTTTCGGTGATCATGTTTTACATCACACCCTTCTTTATACCTCTGATCTTCGGGAAGGAGTTCGCCAGCAGCGTGCCGATGATACAGGCTATATTGCCCGGTGTGCTGATCCTGGTCGGATTCAGGATACTTAACAGCCGACTCACCGGAAAAGGCAAACCTGAGGTTGCTATTTACTGTTTTGTGCCTGCTCTGGTGATCAATTTCATCGCCAATATTTTTCTGATCCCGAAATTCGGAGGTATGGGAGCTGTATGGTCGACCAACGTAAGCTACGTTCTTGGCTCCGTCGCATTTCTGTTCTTTTATTCAAAAAAAATCAAGATGCCTGTATCGGAGATCCTCACATTCAGAAAAAGTGATTTCCTCTTTTTCCGGGATATCAAAAGGCTGAGGAGAAAGAAGGTCGATGTCAATTCATGATCCGGGGAGCCGGGCTGATGGTCCTCTTTCCTGAAAAAACTGAAGGATTTTCCTGATAACAAACCGGGTCTGCTGGCTCTTAAGGCCATAGAAGAAAGGCAGGCGTACGATACAATCGCTGAACCGGTCGGTATTGGGCAGGGATGGGCCCGAATAGATATCCTTGAAAAAGGCGCTGGAATGAAGCGGCAGGTAATGAAACACTGCCTGAATCCCTTGATGTTTCAGATAATTCAGCAGACTGTCGCGTATTTCGTGTGAGGAGACTGTGAAATAGAACAGGTTCCCGTTTACGGTAGCGAATTCAGGGATGTGTGGCCGTTTCAGAAAGCCCTGTTCTTCGAGGGGCTGAAGCTGCTCATAATAGCGCCACCAGATCTTTTTACGGCGCTGCTGAATTATATCGAACTGTTTCAGCTGGGTCCAAAGCAATCCGGCAACAGCATCGGATGGAAGAAATGAGGAGCCTACATCAACCCAGCCGTATTTATCGACTTCTCCGCGGTAAAAAGCGGCCCGGTTGGTTCCTTTTTCCCAGATTATTTCGGAACGTTCAACAAAGTTTTTTTCATTTACGATCAGCAATCCGCCTTCACCCGATATAATATTTTTAGTTTCATGAAAAGAAAATGTCCCCAGGTGGCCTATGCTGCCCAGAGGCTTTCCCTTGTAATATGAGTCGATAGAATGAGCGGCATCCTCAACCACCCATAAATTATGACGACGGGTAATTGCAAGGATTGGATCCATGTCACAGGCAATACCTGCGTAATGGACCACCACAACAGCTTTTGTGCGGGCTGTGATGAGCCGTTCGATCTCTTCAGGATCGATAGTGGGAATATCATTGAGGGTATCGGCAAACAAGATTTTCGCACCTCTCAGCAGGAAAGCGTTGGCAGTTGACATAAAGGTGAAAGATGGCACGATGACTTCATCGCCCGGCTCAATGCGGCATAACAGAGAAGCCATCTCCAGTGCATCGGTACAGGAAGTGGTCATCAGCACTTTGCGGAAGCCAAAACGTTCTTCGAAAAACCGGTGGCATTTTTTCGTGTAAATCCCGTTACCGGCAATGGTTCCCGACATGGCAACGCGGATCATCTGAAACAGTGAACTCCTGGAGAAATGCGGTTTATTGAATGGAATCGGGAGCATAGTTTAAATAGCGAAGTGGCGAAATAGCGAAGTGGCGAAATTAATAAATAGCGAAGTGGCGAAATTATGAAGTAGCGAAATTATGAAATTGTTGCGATTGTGAGTTATTTTCCGGCAAAATGCCCGGAGATCCTTTTCCAGGCCGTCTGGTAGAACAGAAAAATAACATAATCGGTAATTTTCAGATAGAACGAACGTTTGCGGTTTTTCCATTCAAACATTCTGTTCACACCATCAGGGTAGGTGTCAAAAACCTTTTCAAGAAACATCCGGCCGTAGTTATAATTTCCTGCGGAAGCCCAGTAAGCCGTTTTAAAACTCCTGGTGTTCCAGAGCGTCCTGAACATTTTCCGGCGCATTGTTTCTTTGTTGTATAAACCCAGCCATACCTCTCTCATGGCCAGTTCGATTTCCTCATTTGTCATTACAGCAGTGTTTGCGGTTGCCGACATGCAATGATAGTGCTGCCAGTCGTCAGGATAATTATTCAACACGATCCGCTTCTGTGCTGTGAGCCGGTCATGCAGCGCTGTTGAGGGCAGTGGAGTCAGGATAGTACATTGATAGGAGTCGATGGAGCTTTTTTTAATAAAATCAAGACGGGCAAACAAATCCTCCCTGCTGTCATTTTCCATGCCGAAGATCATGGTCGCTAAGATACCGATGCCATGCCTGTGGATCTTTCTGAAGATCTCATCATAAGAGTCGACACCACGTTTGAGGTTAAGGTTCTTCCTGGTGTCTTTGAGGGCCTGCACCTTTTCTGCTTCTATCCCCATCAGGATCATGACACAGCCGCTCTTCCGCGCCCAGTAAAGGACTTCATCATTATCGGCAAAGTTCAGCGCAGCCTGGGACAACCAGAGTTTTTTCATTCCCCTTTCGACCATCCCTTTAAAAAGCCGTATGGCACGTTCTTCAGCTCCTTTCTTGATGTTGATGAGATTGTCGTCGACAAAGAACAATATTGGACGGGTTGTTTTTTCGAGTTCATCGAGTATATCCTCAACATCACGCTCCCTGTAGGTTCTGCCGCAAAGATGTGTGACCGAGCAGAAGTCGCATCCCATCGGACATCCGCGGGATGTCTGCACCAGATCGTAGGCGTAAGGATAGGTAAAAATTTCCCTCCGCACATGGGGAACCGCTTTGATATCCGTTATTCCGCCTTCATAAAGTGGCTTTATCGCACCTGCTTCAAAGTCGGCTATCAGTGTGGTCCAGGCGCCTTCTGCCTCTCCTGTAAATACCGTATCGACATATTCTCCCGCTTCGTCCATGCATGCGGATGCATGAATTCCGCCCATCACCGTGTGGATTCCGGCTTTGCGGTATATCGCAGCAATTTCATAAGCGCGGGGGGCATTGGATGTAAAACTGGTTAAAGCAACCAGGTCGGCGGGTTTAAAGTCAAAGTCACCGAAACATTCATCCAGAAGTTCCACTTCCCAATGAGGAGGGGTCAGAGCTGCAACTATTCCTAATCCCAATGGCATGAAGCGGGCACCCCTGGCATCATTAAATCCTTTACGTGCCTGGTTTGCCGGATTGATAAGCAGAAGTTTCCGGGGAGGGTTTTTCGTCATCAGACCGAATTACGGTTTGCAATTATACAAAAAACAGATCAGTATTTATATGATGAAGATAGCTGTAATTCATTTACTTTTGCCGGATAACCGTTGTCAGTAATCCTATCAGACTTTCATGGAAACAGCCGATCTAAGCAAGATCCCTCCCTTTTTTATCCTCGGCAGACCCCGTTCGGGGACTACCCTGCTTACTACCCTTTTTAACGCTCATCCGAATGTAAGGATTGCCCCGGAGTTTCCGATCATGTTCTTCCTGTATCAGAGGTTTAAGAACGTGAAAAACTGGGATGAAGCCACCATCAGGTCTTTCGTCGATCATGTGTTTTACTTTTCGAAATTCAACATCCGCAGGGTGGAGAACCTGAAACTGGATAAGGAATTTTTGATCAGCGAACTGTTGAAATACAAGGACAGGGCTTCGATCCAGCTTTTTTTAAAAAGCATCAATTATTTTGCTTTCTCGGTGTATGACAAAAAGGAAACTCTGTGGATAGGAGATAAAAACCCGGTGTATTCCTTATATGCCGGCCGCCTGATAAAGATTTTCCCGGATGCCAAATTCATTTGTATCATAAGGGATTACAGGGACAATTTTATTTCGATCAAAAAACTGGCCGAAAAGGATGTCGCGGTTGAAGCGCCGGTAGTGAGTCTGCAGGTTGCACGCTGGAGATATTTTATCAGCCGCTTCCTGAAATATAAACGTCTTTACCCTGAACGGTTTTACATTTTAAAATATGAAGATCTTGTAACGGAGCAGGAGACAACCTTCCGTTCACTTTGTGATTTCCTGGGCATTAGCTATGATCCTTCGGTGTTCGATTTCCATAAAAAGAAAGAAGAGACGGTGAACACTTATGGTGATTTTATTTATGAGAAATTTCACGAAAACCTGCTGAAACCAGTAAACACCGGTCGCATGAACACCTGGCAGAACGTGCTTACCGCACATGAAGTCAGGGTGGCCGACCAGATCGCGGGGAGATATGCCGACAAGATGGGTTATGAGAGGAAAAACAAACGTTTCAGCTTATGGTTGTCGATCCGCTCAGTTCCTATGATGATCTACCATTATTTCCTTATCATGCTTATGGTGACAGGCACCTATCTGCCTTACAAGGTCAGCCAGTGGTGGTTTGTTAACTCCCTGATCCTGCTGAAGACCTATCTGTGGTTATCAGGGAAGAAGTCCGCTATCGGGCAATGATATCCGCAAGCATAAGAACTTATTGTGAATCCAGTTTATCGGCTGTTATTGTGCGATCATTGAATTCTCCGCTGAGATACCGCTGCATCAGTTTATAGCGCTGCAGTTTACCGCTGGAAGTTTTAGGGATTTCATTTGATTTCACAAGGACCACTTCATCGATAGTAATCCCCAAGTTACTGCGTAGCAGAGCCCTGAGCTGCTGAAATGTTTCAATGGCTTTCGGGTCAGGCACTCCGGCCAGAAAGGCGATCACTTTATCCTGCCCTGTCTGTTTATCTGACGTTCCACCAAAGCAAACTTTACCATGCTTTATGTCATCGATGGCAATGGCCATCTCTTCCAGGTCGTTGGCAAAATAGTGGCAGCCGTTCCTGAAAATAATATCTTTATGGCGGCCGCTGATATACAAGCGGCCTTCAAAAAAGAAGCCGATATCACCGGTACGAAGCCATTCTCCGCAAAAAGCAGAAGCTGTAGCCCCGGGATTGTTGTAATACCCCCCCGTTACACTTATACCTTTCAACTGTATATGTCCGGATCTTCCTTCTGTAACACAAAGATCCTGGTCATCGACAATCCTGATTGCGACATCATTAATCGCCACTCCGACCTCTGACAGCACCCTGGCGGCAGGTTCCGAAAGATCAACAGGCCGGGTAAGGTGATCCCGGTCAAGCAGGGTCGCATCAAACGCCTTGACGATGGATGGTTTAAGAAGTGAGGCAAACGAAACTGCCAGGGTGGCCTCTGCCATACCATAAACAGGCATCATGGCCTCAGGTTTAAATCCATAAGGTGCAAGGGAGCTTACAAATTCCTGCATGATCTTAACAGAGATCGGTTCGGCCCCGTTAAGTAATGCTTTAATAGCTGAAAAATTCCAATCCAGGGCAGGTTTTTTCCGGTTCAGGTGCCTGACGACGAGGGCTAATCCGAAATTAGTGCAACCGGAAATGGTTACTTTGAAACGGCTTATCAGGTTCAACCACAATCCCGGGTTCATAATGAAATCAATGGTCTCGACCTGATACTGAAACACCATGCTGTAGATGGGGGTAAGATGATAACCGATCAGTCCCATATCATGAAACAATGGCATCCAGTTGCCAAAAATATCAGGGTAATGAATATCAAGCCCGATGCGGATGGCATCCATGTTCACCATAAGGTTACGGTGGGTGAGCATGATCCCTTTGGAGTCGCCGGTACTGCCCGATGAAAACTGAATGAATGCCAGATCATCAGGATTCAGAACAGGTTCAGGGAATTCTCCGGTACATTGCAGATCCGCTTTATGTTTTACGGTCCCTGCAGTCAGCCACCCGGTATCTTTCATTTCAGGACTCATGAAAATAAAAGGGCTCCCTAATTGTTCATATACATTCGTGAGCTTGACCACCGATGGATTATATCCGGTGAAGGTCACCGGTGGTTGCAGAACCGTAGGGACTATCCCCAGTAAAAAACAGCCCCAGAGCAGTTCGATAGTTTCACTGTTATTCTGGGTTGCAATGATCAGTTTATCACCTTTCTTCAGCCCTAGATTAAAGAGGCCGACGGCTACGCGTTTTGCTTCCTGAAGCAGATCCCCATAAGTCTGAACGAGTATGCTTCCGTTCTTATCGGAATACCCTATAAACAAATCCGGATGATTGATCGACGCCCTTTTCAACAGGTCGGGTAAGGTAAGTTCCGGCTGGTAATATACGCTTATGTCAGGCATGAACAGTGTATTTTGAATGAACAGGAATGCAAAGTAACGCAAATTTGGCTTTATGCCAATGTGAGGAAAATGTGTATTTTTGTCATGAAATACAAAGCCACATGAAGATTGAAGATTTCATCGCCAGCATTGAAGCAGAATATGAAGACCTGAAGCCCGGCACCTTGAAACCGGGAAGTGTGTTCAGGGAAGCTTTTGAATGGAACTCCATCAACGCACTTATTCTTATCGCGATGGTCAAAGTCGAGTATAATGTCACTATTAATGCGGAAGATATTGCTACTTCAAAAACAGTAGAGGATCTTTACCGTATCATCGAATCCCGGGTTCAGTAATTCCTAAAGGTAATCTTTTTTATCGGGCCGGATTATCCTGTCGTCATAATCCCCAGTAAGATAGCGTTGCATCAGTTTATAGCGCTGCATTTTACCACTGGATGTTTTTGGGATTTCATTGGATTTTATCAGCACCATCAGATCGACTGAGATTCCAAGCCTGCCGCGGAGCAATGTCCTGAGTTCCCTGAATATCTCAGGCGCTTTCTGTTCGGGCAGCCCTGCCACGAAGGCGATTACCTTTTCTTCAGAGCTCAGCCTGTCGGTAGTTCCCCCAAGACAAACCTTGCCATATTTGATTTCGTCTATAGTGCAGGCCAGTTCTTCGAGATCGTTTGCAAAATAATGAATGCCGTTTTTAAAAATGATATCTTTTGAACGCCCGCTGATATGGAGTCGGCCATTGAAGAAGAACCCCATATCCCCTGTACGGAACCATTCCCCGCAGAAGGAGGAAGCCGTGGCACCGGGATTATCGTAATAACCCCTGGTAATACTTGGTCCTTTTATCTGGATATGGCCTGAGAAACCTTCAGGAAGCTCCCGGTCATTATCATCGGTGATCCTGATCTCAATGTCATTCAACGCTATGCCGACTTCAGAGATCATCCTTGCCGATGGGTCTGAAGGATCCACCGCCTGAGCCCTGTTCTCCCGGTCAAGCAGCAAGGAATTAAATGCTGTACTCACCGAAAGTTTCAACAGCGGTGCAAAAGAGATAGCCAGTGTGGCTTCTGCCATTCCATACACCGGCATCATCGCTTCAGGCCGTAAGCCGTAGGGTACTAAAGCTTCAACAAAAGCCTGCATGGTTTTCACCGAGATGGGTTCTGCCCCGTTCAGCAAAGCTTTCATATGTGAGAAATCCCAATCATAGGTTTGCCTGCCCCTTGCCAGGTATTTTAAAGCCAATGCGAGTCCGAAAGTGGTGGTGCCGCCGACAGTAAACTTCTCCCGGCTCATAAGATTCAGCCAGGTTCCGGGATTCATGATGAAATCGAGTGTTTCGATGTGATATTGGGATACGCAGCATAAAATAGGCGTAAGGTGGTAACCGAGGAGTCCCATATCGTGGTATAAAGGCATCCAGTTGCCCCATTTATCAGGATAATTTGTGTCGGTCCCACTTCCGATATCATCGATGTTAGCCATAAGGTTACCCTGGGTGAGCATGACCCCTTTCGGATCGCCCGTACTACCCGAAGAAAACTGGATAAAGGCAAGATCATCAGGCCTTAGAACAGGTTCTGGAAATGATCCGGATAGTACCAGCTCGTCTTTATGCTTTATTTTCCCTTCCAGGGCCGGGCAGTTTTCCCTGAAATCCGCGCCCATAAAAACATATGGGGAATTCAACAGTTCGAATACTTTCAGCAGTTTTACCAGGGGGGGGGTGTCGTCGGCTAAACTAGCAGGAGGCTGCAAAACGGTTGGAACGAGCCCCAGCATGAACGAGCCCCATAGAAGTTCAACAGTCTCTTTATTATTCCTTGAGGCAATGATGATTTTATCGCCTTGTTTCAAACCCAGCTTAAACAGACCTGCAGCAATCAGTTTTGATTCTGACTGAAGTTCCTTATAGGTTTGTGTCGATAGATTGTTGTTCTTGTCATAATACCCAATAAACAGTTCATTAGGGCTGTTTACGGCCCTTTCCAGCATTTCAGGTAATGTTAGTTCAGGATTGTAATAAACACTCTTGGCAGGCATAAAAGCTTTCTTATATTATTTATTTCTCTTCCACTAATCTGCGACCCTCTGCAGCAAGCTGTGCTATAGTCAGATCATCAAAAAAAAGAGAAGGGGGCCATTCGAATCCAAACAGGTTTTGGGTATCCTCTGCCAGCAATATAGCCCTTATTGAATCTATTCCATAGGTCGACAGAGTGCTGGCAGGATCGACAGGCAATCCTTTATTCAGATGGAGCGAAGTCCATGCGATCAGAAAATCTTCAATCGGTTGTGCATCCATTCATCTCACTATTTACAATATTCGAATTTGTCGTTTGTCCCGCAAAATTAGTAAATTTGCCTGTCTTATTCAATAACAGATCATTCGAAGCATTCGATGGCCCTATTTGAGATACCCGATGTTCGTATTGCCGGCATTTCGGCTTGTGTTCCCAAAAAGACATTGTTGAACCGGGATTACAAATGGATCAAGGAAAAGGAGCGTGATCAGGTGATCCATACCATAGGCGTGGAAACGCGGCATGTGGCTGAACCCGGACAAACAACATCTGATCTTTGCTTTCAGGCTGCAGAGCAATTGTTGGACAAACTCGCCTGGGAGCGCAATGACATCAATCTTCTCGTTTTCGTTTCACAATCGCGTGATTATATCATCCCATCGACTTCTGCCATTCTGCAGGACAGGCTTAAACTCCCTAAAACATGCATGGCCATTGACATCAACCTGGGTTGTTCGGGTTATGTATACGGACTTTCGGTGATCGGCAGCCTGATGAAGACTACGGGCCTGCAAAAGGGCCTGCTCCTGGTGGGGGATCTTTCGAATGTGACTTCATGTTACCGCGATAAGAGTACCTATCCGTTGTTTGGTGATGCAGGAACGGCGACAGCGCTTGAGTTAAAACCCGGCCATCAGCCAATGCAGTTCAACCTTCAGACCGATGGAAGCGGATATGATGCAATCATCATTGAGGACGGAGGTGTACGCAATATTCCTGACCGGAGCTCTTTCAACATGAAAAAATACGGTGAGGGGATTTATCACAGCCGGATGCAGATTTCGCTGAACGGGATCGAAGTGTTTAACTTTTCCCTGCGAGAGGTAGTCCCGAACATTAAAACGACATTAAAGCATTTCAACCGCCAGCTTGACGAGTTTGACTTTCTGGTCTTTCACCAGGCCAACCGCCTGATCAATGAGACCCTTCGCAAGATGCTGAAGGCTGATCCGGCAAAGGTTCCTTATTCGCTTCGTGATTTTGGCAATACCAGCTGTTCTTCCATTCCGCTGACCATAGTCACCCAGATCGGGGGTGCACTCCGTGAAAAGCCGCAAAAGCTCATGCTTTCTGCCTTCGGGATCGGTCTTTCGTGGGGGACTGCCCTGGTTCAGACTGATGGGATAATTATTCCTGAGATCACCGAACAGGAAGCTGTTTCAACACAATCTAAAAAGGGATGAACGCATTTGATCTGAGTGGCAAAAAGGTTTTGGTCACCGGCGCCTCATCGGGGCTCGGAAGGCAGACTGCGATAACAGCCAGTGAATACGGCGCTATGGTAATCATCACCGGCCGGGATGTAACCCGTCTCGAACAAACTTTTAATTCACTGAAGGGGACCGGACACCAGCAGATTCCTGCAGACCTTACTATTCAGGCAGATATTGACCGTCTTGTGGCCGGATTACCGGTTCTGGACGGACTGGTGCAGAGCACCGGAATTTCAGACCTTTCCCCGGCGAGATTCATCACTGAAGAAATTATTTCCAGGACGTTTTCGATCAGCTTCAACGCCTGTGTTTTATTGACGGCACAAATATTAGCGAAGAAAAAATTAGCCAAAGGCTGCAGCTCGATCGTGTTCATCTCTTCGATCTCCACGATGTATCCCTTTGTTGGGGGAGCAATGTACATCAGCGCCAAAGCTGCTCTTGAAGCCTATGCAAGGGTTCTGACGCTCGAACTGGCCTCCAGGGGCACCAGGGTTAACTGCGTTGCGCCTGCATTTGTACGTACTCCAATGCTGGATGAGACTGCCGAAAATTTTTCCCGCGAAGTCGTAGATAAAATCGAACAGCGGCAGCTGCTGGGTCTGGGCGATCCGGTGGATGTTGCCAATACCATCGTTTATTATCTTGCCGATGCTTCAAAGTGGGTCAGTGGCACAAAACTGGTCTTAGGAGGTTGCTGAAAAAAAATGAACATCATGAAACCTGAATATTCAGTCGTTGTCCCGGTTTATAACAGCAGTGAATCCCTGGAAGAGTTATTCCTCCGGATTGAACAGACCATGGGAAAGCTCGGAAAAATTTTTGAGATCATTTTTGTGGACGACGACAGTGCTGATACCAGCTGGGTTAAGCTGAAAGCTATACATAGCGCACATCCCGAAAAGGTCACTGCCATCCGCATGGCCCGGAATTTCGGGCAGCATAACGCCACTCTTTGCGGCATTGCGCAGGCTTCAGGAGCATTCATCGTCACTATTGACGATGATCTTCAGAACCCACCCGAAGAGATCGAAAAGCTTATAGCCACCATGGAACATTCTGATGCCGACCTGGTTTACGGCATATACGGCAAGAAACACCACTCTATCGCAAGAAACCTGGGCAGTGGTGCGATCAAAGCAACTTCACGCCGCATCTACAGCACCAAGGGCAAAGGCTCCTCATTCAGGCTGATGAGATCACCGATCGGGAAAAACCTGCTTCAGCACCAGATCAACTTTATATACATCGATGAACTTTTCAACTGGTATACCAGCCATATTGCCTTTGTTCAGGTTGAGCATCAGAAACGGCCTTACCAGCAATCGAACTACACTTCGCACAGTCTTTTTTCACTGCTTTCGAACCTGGTGATATATTATACGGCTATACCCCTGCGTGTGATGGTTTACGGGGGATTTATTACAGGTTTCCTGAGTTTTTTAGCAGGCACAAAATTCATATACAATAAACTTGCACATGATGTCCCGCTGGGCTTTACAGCCCTTATCGTGGCAATCCTTTTTTCGACCGGCATCATTCTGCTGTCACTGGGAGTCATTGGCGAATACCTCAGCCGCATTTACATGGTCCAGAACCGCAAGCCGCCTTTTTCGATCAAAACAGTTCTGAACCATGAAGCTGTTTAAGTACGGGATCACTCTGGAGCGACTCAAAGAGGAGGATATCGAGCTGGTGCGGCTGTGGCGAAACTCCGACCCGGTTCGCCTGAACATGAAATACCGGGATCTCATCAGCCCGGAACAGCAGAAGCAATGGTTCCAGTCAATCAACAACTTTCAGAACAATTTCCTGCTGATTCATTACAAGGATGAGAAAATCGGCTTGCTGAACGATAAAAATGTCGATTGGGAAGCCCGCACTTCGGAATCGGGAATTTTTTTCGGCATTCCGGCATATTACAACACTTTTGTTCCATACCTGGTATCTGTTGCAGGCATTGAAACCACGTTCTTTCTGCTGGGTTGGAAAAAACAGTTTGCTCATATTCTGCATTCAAATACCAATGCCATAAAGTTCAATCTGGAGCTGGGATACCAGCTTTGTGCAGGACAAGAGGCTATTGATCATCAGCAGTACGAAATGACCCGTGAAAGCTTTGAGCAAAAGGCAGGAAAAGTACGGAAGGCCGTTCAATCGCTAATCACTGATGATAGCCAGACAAGAATATTGTTCGAGCCTGACGATTATAAGAATTCTGTGGCGCAGAAGTTCGAAGCGCTTTTAAATGAAAATCCTCATTCCCTTAAGCGGGAAGAGACCCCTGAAGGAGTGTGGTACAGATAAACCGTTTGAACTGATATGTTATTTAATTCCATAGGATACATCCTTTTCCTTCCCATCACTGTTCTGCTCTATTACCTTCTCCCCTTTCGCTGGCGACAGGCCTTTTTACTTGCAGCCAGCTATTTTTTTTATTTGCTGTGGAGGGTCGAGTTTGTTGTTGTGCTGATGACAGCCACCCTGGTCTCGTATTATGCTGCCCTGAAAATGGGAGAGATCCGTAACAAGCAAGAACGGTTCAGATATCTCGTTTTGACGCTGGTGATCAACCTTGGAATGCTGATCTTTTTTAAATACCTCGGCTTTTTCAGCGGGATTTTCAACGATCTGGCAGGGGTTTCGGGGGCTGATGTCAGAATTCCATACTATACTATTCTCGTACCGGTAGGCATCTCATTTTACACCTTTCAGACAGCGGGATATGCCATCGATGTTTACAGGGGCATGATCAAACCCGAAAAGAACATAGGCACCTATGCCCTGTTCGTCTCGTTTTTCCCTCTGGTACTTGCAGGCCCTATTGAGAGAGGGCGCAAATTACTGCCTCAGTTCCATACCGAACATGCTTTTGATCCTGAGCTTTTCAGCAGCGGACTTCGGCTCATCTTATGGGGCATGTTCAAGAAAATCGTGATTGCCGACCGGCTTTCGGTTTTCGTGAATGCAATATTGAGTGAGCCTGATTATTTCCATGGCATTCAGATCGTGATGGCCATTATGATGAAAATGATGATGGTGTATGCTGATTTCTCGGGGTATACCGATATTGCGATAGGATCGGCAAGGCTGATGGGTTTCAGACTCAGCCCGAACTTCAAGCGTCCGTTCAGCGCACAATCGATAGCGGCATTCTGGAGCCGCTGGCACATCACCCTCACCTCCTGGCTCCGCGACTATGTATATTTTTCATTGCCTAATAAGTTTCGTGGTAAAACATCGAAATGGCTGCTTCAACTCAATCTGATCATTACTTTCATCCTGGTCGGGTTCTGGCATGGCCCGTATTGGAACTATATCGTGTTCGGATTATTGCAAGGATCATTCATGGTGATGGCAAACATCTCCAAACCGCTGATGACGAACTTCAACAGGATCAGCAGGCTCGACAGATCGCCACGTCTGCTGAAAAACCTGAATATCGCGGCTACTTTCCTGCTGGTATGTTCCAGCGCATTCTTCTTCGGACAGCAGTCGCTTCATGATTCTTTTGTATTGATCGGCAGAATGGCCGATTTCATTCATACCGGCCCGGCTATCATGGCCTTGCTTAAATTCAATGACTTTATCCTAGGAACTCTTTTAGTGATCTTTATGCTTTGGTTCGAATACCTGCTTGCGGTAAAATCGTTTGCTTCGAAATTCCTCAGAAAGCCAATCGGCATAAGATATGCAGCGTATCTCATGATGTTGTTTTTCATTCTTGTCTTCGGCGTTTTTTCAAATCAGAAATTCTTTTATTTCCAGTTTTAGCATGAACCCCAACAAGCTGTTTTTTATAAAGTTATTTGTTTTTCTTCTGCTGGCGGCAGGGCTTAACCTCTTGTTTAATGCGGCCTATAACCACTGGATGTATTATTTCAGGCTGGCCCGCACCCAGGACAAGCAGTTTGCAGCGTACACCGGTCCACTGGAATACCTGATGCTCGGCAATTCGCACAACAGGATCAATCCCGAAATGATGGGGAACGGGTTCTGTTACATCATGCCAAAGGAAGTCTACGCCGAGACATATTACAAGTTGAAATACATCCTCGAAAAGACAGGCAAGAAGCCTGAAAATATTTTCCTTTCGATCGATCCTGTAAATTTCTCGCCTAAGGCAGGAACCGAGCTGCCGTTCGAAGGGTACTGGACAAAATATCTCGACTATGCAGAGCTGGCGCGGGAATACAAGGACCTGGCGTATTATCAGCACTGGCTTACTGGCACCTTTTTCTCGTATGTGGGAAATTACAAATATGCTTACATGAGTGTGCAATTCTTCAATGCAGACCTTGGGAAAATAAGGAATGGCTACATACCGGCCAGGGACTACATGAACTTTGCAAAGGAACCCAACCGCGAGACCCTGGCTTACGGGATCGCTACTGCATACCTGTCAAGTTATTCCAGGACATCGCAGATGGGCGACACCAGATACTACCTGAAGATCCTTGACCTTTGCCGGCAATATAATATCCGCCTGCTGTTGCTAAGAATGCCCATGAGCAATGAATACTTAAAATTTGCAGGAAGAATGATCAACATTGAGAAACTTGACCGGGAAATTATTGAGCTGACCCGCAAACACAGCGATGATTTCGAGGTTTTTGATTTCAGGAACGAATTCAGCGGTCAACCCGGATATTTCTTCAATGCCGATCACATAAACCCGGAAGGGGTTGCCATTGTAACTCAAAAAATAAAAGCCGTTCTGGCTGAAAAGAGTAAACCGTATTAGCGGCTGCGGGCTTTCTGCCCGAGATCATTATAATACATGAACTTTACTGAATCGCCATGCATTCTGTAGAGCATACTCAGCTGGAAACAAAGTTCAGCCGATGGGTTTCTCTGGACTGCCTGTTCCCAGTACTTCACAGCTCCGGCAGTATCCTGCCTGATCATATGATAATTGCCGATATTGATATAGGGCATATCAAAATCGGGATATTGTTTCATGACCAGTTCGTTCATATGGACGGCTTTAGTCACATTTCCCATATCGTTATAAATATCGGCAATGGCAAAATACGCCTTGATCTGCCGGGGCTCCCGGTCCAGCACTTTCTGATAACACTCCATGGCTTTGGGATATTGTCCGAGCTGACGGTATGCCATCCCCATATTGATCCATCCGGGAGTCAGCGATGAATCAACGTTTACAGTCTTCTGGAAATAGTACAAAGCCGAGTCATACCTCTTTTCGATAAATAAATAAACCGTGCCAAGGTCATTCAGGGTATTATAACTTTTCGGATAATCCTGAAGCGAGATATGAAGATGCTTTTTTATGGTTTCCCGCAAAAACTGGTTCGAAACACCATACCTTAAGAAATTCGGGTCATTATATACGTTGGCTATAAGAAATCCGGCATACTGGTAGTTGGCTTTAGCCGATTTTTCCAATCGTGGAATATCTTTAGAAAACAAGGACATCATGGTGCTCCAGTTTCGGTTACGGTTAAAGGTAAGTATACCGTATGGAATCAGGATCACAACGACCCAGGCCAATGATCATGATTCGTGAGTCGAGCTCATAGTGAGGCTGTTCGGCTCAGTTTTAAAGATTTTGAAGATGAGGAAAACGATGGCCATTACAAATCCCAGGGATGCCACGAAAACGAAACGCTCGGCTACGACTCCCACCACGGGAACCAGGATATTCGAATACATCGAGATCCCTATCATGAACCAGAGGATGGCAAAGGATAAAAATGTTTTCTTGCGGATGTTTGCAAAGGCGTAAATCAGAAGCGCCGAGTATATCAGGACTGTAAGAAGGGCCAGCGGACTGAACAGGCTTGAAAGAGGGATCATATTGAACCCGTAATAATAAAGCAGTGGATAGGGATAGATCAGGATCCTGAGATAAAACAGAAGAGACATCATGGCTGTGCCCAGCCTGATCCAGAGGTTCTTTTCAAAATAAAGTGCATTTTCGAAGTAGAAATTCGTGCGGAAAGTGTGGGGTAAAAGCAATCGTGGGATCACATATGCAGCAACACCTGCAACAAGGACCAGGATGCAGGCGATGAAAATTTTGCGGGGTTTCAGGTCGCTGAAAAAATAAAGTACCAGCAGGTACAGCCCGATAAACGGTCCGGCCGACAATTTGCTGATGCAACCAAGGATGAAAAGGAGACCGGTAAGCAGGATATATCGGTACTTGTGTGTATAGGTATACGACAACAGGCTGTACATCCCGGCCATCCCGAAGAGGTAGGCAAGGATCTCGTCCCTGCTTTTAAGGCTGGCCACGACTTCGGTATGAACAGGATGGGCCATGAAAAGCAAGGTTATGAGTACCGGGAAAAGGATGTTGTAATTTATCAGCAGCCGGCGGAGTACGTAAAAGGTTATCAGGGAGGCGATAAAATAAAACAACACACTGACCAGGTGGCTGCGACCGGGTTTTTCACCCCAAAGACCGTATTCAACAGCAAATGTAGCCTTTGCTATCGGGCGGTAATCGGTACGCTGGCCGCCCACATTTTTATTCTCATCGATAAGGTAGGATGTAAATATCCTGGGAATGGCTTTGAAACCCTGCCTTACCATTTCGTTTTTGGTAACCAGGGTATCGTCTATAGAAAATTTATTGAATACTGTATTGCCGTACAAGAGAAAGGCCCAAATAAAGATCAGGGAAATGATCATCAGATTGGCTTTGCGTGGCATCGGAGGAGGTAGGTTTAAAACTGCCTTTGCTTCGATTGCCGGCGCCCTGGGTGTTTTTACTGATGGTTTTTTAAGCGGTTTTTTTTTCATCCACTCAGGCTTATGATTTAGCAATATTTTATGCAAAAATAGAAAAAATCAGGACTGCCGTTGCTCTATTTCCCTGGTAAGGGTTATAAAATCATCAACACTGAGCTGTTCAGCACGGGTTTTCAGAAAAGGCAGGGTGGCTTCATCGCGGATCCCGGAAGTGATCGGTTTAAGAGCGTTATGAAGGGTTTTACGACGCTGGTTGAATGCCGTTTTCACTACTTTGAAAAACAGTTTTTCATCGCAGTCAAGAGATTCCCTGGAGTTTCTGGTGATCCGGATCACTGCAGACTGAACGTTTGGAGGGGGTATAAAAACCGAAGGGCTCACCGTAAAGAGGTATTCAGTATCAAAAAAAGTCTGGACTACGACACTCAGGATACCGTAGGTTTTACTCCCGGGTTTCTCGACGATCCTTAGAGCTACTTCTTTCTGGAACATCCCTACTATCGTTTTCACCCTGTGGCGGAATTCGACTGCCCTGAACAATATCTGTGAGGAGATGTTATAAGGAAAATTCCCTAAGATGGTCATAGGTTCCCGGGACCTGCCATCTTCCGGAAAATGTTCGAGGGGGTATTTCAGGAAATCAGCCTGTATGAGCCGGGGTATCATGCCCGGAAATCTTTTTGGAAGGAATTCGGCCGACTCCCTGTCTATTTCCAGAAAATAGGGATCAAATTCAGTATCCTCAAGCAGGTATTTTGACAGGACTCCTGTACCGGGGCCTATTTCAAGCAGAAGGCGTGGTTCTTTTGGAAGGGAAGCAATGATCTTACGGGCAATGTTTTCATCATGCAGAAAATGCTGGCCCAGGTGTTTTTTCGGTCGTATCATTTTATTTGAGATTATCGCCTCTGAGCACCCGGTACCGTTTTCTTGCTTCCGGTGTAAACAGGCTTCCCTGGTGGTTGTTTAGCAATTCCTGGTATAAATCCATGGCCCCCCTGGTGTCGGCAAGCCATGTCTCGTGTATCATGGCCCGGTTCATAATAGCTTCATCGGTAATAATATCCTCGGGATGATTCCTGATGACTATGGCGAACAAAGAGTCGGCAAGAGTGTATTTGCCTTGTTTGAAACAGATCTCTCCTTTGCGGTAGGTCACGTTATCAAGGATGGGATGTTCCTTAAATAACATCGGAATTGAATCGAGTGTTTGCAGTGCCAGATCTTCCCGGTTTCTGAAATCGGCAAGTTCCGCACGTGAATAAATACCCAGGGCGACGGTACCGCTGTCGGGGTCATAATTATTGCCGATGAGCATAGAAAGCTCAAGGGCATCATTGGCAATGAATTTTGTGGTTGCGGCCTTCAGCACATCAAGCTGTGCTTTGGCCCATTTGAATTCACCCATATAATACGACAGACGGGCATTCCTGAACTTGGCATCCTGCCCTGTGACATCGTTTTTAAAATCCTTGTAAACCTGCTGATAAAAGACCGTGGAGGTCCACATATCTCCCCTGTACAGGTGAATATCGGCCAGTTCCATTTTAACTTCAGCGCTCTGTTTAGGTGGCAGACCTTTCCAATCCAGAACCCGGTCAAGCAGATCCAGGGCTTCATCGGGAGTGTTGAGATAAAACGTTTCAAGATGGGCCAGGTCCAGAGCGATGGGGACGGCTTCGGGATTATTTTCCCACAGTGACAATTCGGTGTTCATCGAAGCTTTAAGTTCCTGGTATTCCTTTGGTTTTGTTGCCTGATCTGCAGTATATCGTATGTATCGGGTATGCAGCATTTCCCTTCGGGCAGCCTCGTAGTATTCGCAGGACTGTCCTTTGCTGATGAGGTATGTATAAGCATCCTCAGCCACTTTGTAATCTCCGTTCGATATTGATAGTGCAGCCAGCTCCATAATCCGGTCACCGGCCTCTTTTTGCCTGCGGTCGAGGGCCTTTGCCTGGATCAGAGCCAGTTCAAAATCTTTCTGCTGCATCGAATACCATAACAGCAATTCGGAATAACAGGTTTTGGCAGGTTCTTTCTGAATATGCGAGAGCACCAGTTTCCTGAACATTTCATTCTTTGAATTGTCATTATCTTCCAGCAGAACGTTCTGAAGCCGGTCACGAACGAGTGATTCAAAATTCTTATTCAGAGTAAGCATATACAGGTACTCTTCAAAGGCTCCTTCAAAGTTTCCGTTACGTTCATATACTCCGGCCAGTTCAAACCCGAAAGCATAGGTAGGAGGTAATATTTCCCTTCCTTTTTTATAGGCGCGGATAGCATATTCGTATTCGCCCTTCGAATAAAAAGCATTGGCCAGGTCATATACCTGTGAGGGGTCCGGGGGAAGGCGTTTCAGAGCTTCCTCGTATTGTTTTTTCGACTTCTCGGCATTGCCTTCCCTGAAGTACAGATATCCGAGGTCGACCTGGTATTTCAGGGTATTCGGATCGGCTTTCTGCTGGGCTTTTATGAGCTTTCTTGCTTCGTCATATTCGCGTATCTCGACCAGGCAAAAGAAATAGTAGGAATAGTTGTAAAAGGTCGGTTTTTTAGGATAAATCCGGGAATAGAGTTCGGCTGCTTTTTCAAAGTTCTTAGCCTGAAAGAGCTGCATCGCGATCTGGTCTTCGTTATCGGCTGTTACTGCATCCTGCTGGAACAGAAGAGCTTGGGAGAATGTGAGAAGGGGGAGGGAGATAAGCAGCGAAGTAGCGAAGTAGCGAAGTGGAACAAGTAGCGAAGTAGCGAAGTAGCGAGGTAGCGAAAATAATTTTGATTGAAAAAAAAACATCATATATGCAACTATTACTTAATATTTTGGGGTAATTGCTTTTTCGCTACTTCGCTACTTCGCTACTTCGCTATTTAAAAGACGTACCGCCAGCCACGCCATCAGCCCCATTCCTGTTTTGATCGAAGATTCGTCGACATTAAAACCGGATGTATGAAGGTTGGGCCCGGTTCCTATGGCCGGATCGGCAATACCCAGTCCGTAAAGGCATGCGGGGGAGTGCTGGGCAAAATACGCAAAGTCTTCAGCCCCCATCTTCTGTTCCATGGATTTGACATTATTTTCTCCAAGGTATTCTCCGGCAAGGGAAATGAGTTTGTGAGTAAGATCTTCGTTATTGAACACATAGGGATATCCCCTGTTAATAATTATCTCGCAGCTTCCGCCCATGGCTTCAGCCGTTCCGCTTGCGATGCGGCATATCGTATCATGGACCTGGCTTCTCCATGGTTCATCAAAGGTGCGCACGGTACCTTCCAGTCTCACCGTATCAGGAATTACATTAGTGCGGCCCTCCCCTATGAATCTGCCTACAGTCACCACGGTCGACAGCAATGGATTGGCATTACGGCTAACGATCTGCTGAAGGGCCACCACGATATGTGAGGCTATAAGTATCGGATCTACAGTGGTCTGTGGCATTGCTGCATGCCCGCCTTTTCCTTTCACGGTAATAAAAAACTCATCGGTTGAAGCCATGAACATGCCTGGTTTGAAGCCGACTTCCCCGGTTTTCAGAAACGGAAAAACATGTTGTCCCAAAACGAAATCAGGTTTAGGGTTTTCCATTGCTCCGGCCTCTATCATCTGAATGGCGCCACCGGGATAGGTTTCTTCCGATGGCTGAAAAAACAGTTTGATCGTTCCACGGAACTGCTCTTTCATCCCGTTCAGTATCTTTGCTGTTCCCAGCAGGCTTGCAATATGAACATCATGTCCGCAGGCATGCATCACCCCTGGATTAACCGATTTATAAGCTACCTCGTTGGTTTCATTGACCGGGAGCGCATCCATATCGGCCCTGAGGGCAATACAGGCGGCTTGCGGATCGCTGCCCCCGATGATGCCGACGATACCAAATCCGCCCACATTATCCTTAAATGGAATGCCATATTCCGTTAGTTTTCCGGCAATAAAATCCATGGTGTTTTTTTCCTGTTTTGAAAGCTCAGGATGGGTATGTATGTGGCGGCGGATGCTGACTACTTCGGAATAATATTCTTCAGCCTGACGGCGGATGGCATTTGCGAGATCAGACATGGGCGTGGATTTGAAGACAAAGGTAAGAGAAAAGTAGCGAAAATTTCGCTACTTCGCTACTTTTTTACAGGGGTATGTTCCCATGCTTTTTTGGCGGGTTCTGTTTGCTCTTGTTCTGGGTGAGTTCGAGCGCCTGAATCAGTTTTTGCCGGGTCTGTCTTGGGTGTATGATTTCATCAATGTATCCAAGTTCAGCGGCTTTGTATGGGTTGGCAAAGGTCTTACGGTAATGTTCAACGGCTTCTGCTCTTTCCGTTTCATCAAGCTTGCCTTTATGAATAATATTTACAGCACCCTCGGGGCCCATAACTGCGATTTCTGCAGTCGGATAGGCGTAGTTCACATCGCCTCCGATATGCTTGCTCGACATCACGCAGTATGCTCCTCCATAGGCTTTTCGGGTGATGACCGTAATTTTGGGGACGGTAGCTTCGCAAAAGGCATAAAGCAGTTTGGCCCCATGTTTGATAATACCGCCAAATTCCTGGTTTGTGCCTGGGAGAAAGCCGGGGACATCTTCAAACGTGATGATCGGAATGTTAAATGCATCGCAGAACCTCACAAATCTTGCGCCTTTCAGGGACGAGTTGATATCGAGCACTCCGGCCAGGTATGCCGGCTGGTTTGCAACGATTCCAACGGGTTTGCCTCCGAGGCGTGCAAATCCGATAATAATATTGCCGGCATAATGCGGCATCACCTCGAAGAAGTTATTGTTGTCGACGACAGTGGTGATGATATCTTTGATATCGTAGGGTTTGTTGGGATCGGCAGGGACGATAGTCTGAAGTTTTTCGTCCTGTCGCATCACATCATCCGTACAGGGCCGTGTGGGAGGGTCTGACATATTATTTGATGGCAGAAAGCTGAGCAGTTCCCTGATCATCATGATAAGCTGTTCATCGTTCTCGGAGGCAAAATGAGCCACTCCGCTCCTCGAATTATGAGTCATGGCGCCACCCAGTTCTTCCATAGTCACTTCTTCGTGGGTTACGGTTTTGATGACTTCAGGGCCGGTTACAAACATATAGCTGCTTTCCTTGACCATGAAAATAAAATCGGTCATAGCAGGAGAATATACGGCGCCGCCTGCACAAGGGCCAAGAATGGCAGAAATCTGCGGAATCACACCCGAAGCCAGAACGTTGCGGTAAAAGATATCGGCATACCCGGCAAGGCTTTCAACGCCTTCCTGGATGCGGGCGCCACCTGAGTCGTTAAGCCCGATCAGCGGGGCTCCCATGCTCATAGCCATATCCATGATCTTAACCACTTTCTCGGCATTGGCACGGCTCATAGTACCGCCAAATACCGTGAAATCCTGGGCAAACGCGAAGGTGAGCCGTCCGTCGACTTTACCATATCCCGTGACCATACCATCGCCGGGGATCTTGTTCTTCGACATACCGAAATCATGACAACGGTGAGTCACCAGTTTGTCCATTTCGACGAAAGTATTCGCATCGAGAAGCAGATTGATCCTTTCGCGTGCCGTCAAACGACCTGCTTTATGCAGTTTCTCGATTTTTTCTTTTCCCCCGCCAAGCTCTGCAGCATTATTGCGGCTTTCAAATTCCTTCAGTTTTTCTTCTAATGAAATCATAATTAAAAGCGTTATGGTGTTATGGCGTTCAGCGTTATGGCGTTCAGCGTTACGGCGTTCAGCGTTACGGCGTTCAGCGTTACGGCGTTCAGCGTTCAGCGTTATGGCGTTCTGCGTTTAGCGTTCTGCGTTTAGCGTTCTGCGTTATGGCATTCGACATTATTCACGAAATTGTTTATTTCATTGGTGTTCATTACGGCTTCGCCGAACAAAATTCGAGTATTCGAGTATTCATTTCTGCCTTACTCCAGTTTCATCATGAGCTGATGAGCATTTACGGTATCTCCTTCTTTCACGAGGACTTCGAGTACGGTTTTATCATGGCTTGCCTTGAACTCACTTTGCATTTTCATGGCTTCCACTACGATCAGTGTCTGACCGGCAACAACCTGATCTCCTGCTTTAACAGGGATCCTGACTACTTTCCCAGGCATCGGGGATGCAACCATATTTTCTTCTTCCACCGCCAATCCCTTATTTCTGCTGCTGATATATTTGGATTCAGCATCAACGATCTCGACATTGAAGGTTTTGGCGAAGGTATTCACAATGTATTTTTTGCTTGTATCGCCTTCAATCAGTTCAATATTGTAGGAATGTCCCTTGTAAAGGATGGAGTAAACTCCTTTTTCTACCATGACAATATCAATGTCATATTTATGTCCGTCGATATCGAGAAAAACGTGATTTCCTGCCCGGTTGAGTAGCTCAACCTGGGCGCTGCGGTGTTCAAGATTTACTTCGTAGGCCATAGTTATATTTACGATGTACGATTTACGATTTAAAGGCGTAAAATATTACGTTTTCTGCCAAAATCTTTCCAGTTTGATCCCAGCTCCCCGGTATATTTTGGAGGCTGAATACTTTCCATTTTTGTTATATAATCGATGAAAGCAGCCATAATGGCCATGTCTTCACATTCGGTCCCGCAGGTTCTGTGTGCCTGCAATAACGATTCGTTCTTCTCAATAAAATGGGTATTGTATTTTCCTTCTTTAAAATCAGAAGTATCCATGATTTTTTCGAGGAACTTGATATTGGTCTTGACCCCGGTAATCTTATACTCATACAAGGCCCGCTTCATCCTTGCGATGGCCTCAGTTCTTGTCTCACCCCATGAAATCAGCTTGGTGATCATCGGGTCATAATAAATCGGGATCTCATATCCTTCATATACATAACCGTCGCAACGCAAACCCAGTCCGTGAGGTTCGGTAATGTGTTTAATAATACCGGGGTTAGGCATGAAGTTGTTATCAGGGTCTTCAGCATAGATACGGCATTGTATAGAATGCCCTGATTGCCGCAGATCTTCCTGCCTGAATGGCAAAGGATTCCCGTTTGCTATATTGATCTGTTCTTTGACGAGATCCACTCCCACGACCCTTTCAGTGACCGGATGCTCGACCTGCAGACGGGTATTCATCTCCAGGAAATAATACTCCAGATCATCGTTCACAATAAATTCAATGGTTCCTGCTCCTTTGTAATTCACGGCTTTGGCTGCCTGAACGGCGGTCTCCCCCATTTCGCGGCGAAGCTCAGGGTTCATCAGCGGCGAAGGCGTTTCCTCTATCACTTTCTGATGCCTTCTCTGTATCGAGCATTCTCTTTCAAACAAGTGTACGGCATTCCCCTGATTATCGGCCAGGATCTGAAATTCGATATGGTGAGGTGATTGAATATATTTTTCAATATAGACCGAGTCATCGCCGAAGGCATTGACAGCTTCAGACCGTGCGCGCCGAAAGGCAGAACCAACTTCATCAAGATGTTTGACAAGTCTCATCCCTTTTCCGCCGCCACCGGCCGATGCCTTGATCATTACCGGCACCCCGATCTGTTTTGCTATTTCGAGAGCTTCCTGTTCATCTTTAATTTTCTCGGTAGTTCCGGGGACAACAGGAACGCCGGCTTTTATCATGGTCTGACGGGCTATGATCTTATCGCCCATGGTAGTGATCGCATACGGATCCGGTCCTACGAAAACAATCCCTTCCTCCTGGCAACGGGCTGAAAAAGCTGCATTTTCCGACAGGAATCCATACCCCGGATGAATTGCATCGGCGCCTGCCTTTTTAGCAGCCCCGATGATAGCTTCAATGTTAAGGTAGCTTTCGCGGGAGGGTGGTGGTCCTATATTGTAAGCCTCATCGGCATATCTGACATGCATGGAATTACGGTCGGCATCGGAAAAAACAGCAACCGACCGTATCCCCATCTCGCGGCATGAACGCATCACTCTGACTGCTATCTCACCGCGGTTGGCAACGAGTATTTTTTTAATCATCAGCAGGTTAATTAATCTTATTCCAATCTGCAAAATTACGACTAATAATCATTCAGGCGTAAAACATTTTTTTCCGATCTTTGGGGCCGCTTACCAATTAATCCGGATGTCGTTAAAAAGTAATCTCCTGCTCCTGGGCATTTGTTTGTATTTTGCTGTTTCCTGTGGGAACGGACAGAAAAAAAACGAGACAAGATCAGCACAGGACACGACTCGCACTACTGATGAGGCATCACGGTTCAAATCTCTACTTAAGGATCTGGAGCTGTTAAAAGCAGACGACTGTCTGAAGAATGCAACGCTTGGTTATTTCATCATTGACGTCACCAAACAGAACAAGGAAACAGTCATCGCACAATTTGAGCCAGCCCGGCAGATGATGCCGGCTTCAACGCTGAAGCTCTTTGTTACCGCCCCTGCGCTTGAGATTTTCGGTCCTCCTATCATCCCTGAAGTCACCGTGACCAACCAGCACAGCGTGAACTGGAGGTCGTCAAAACTGCTTCGAAAGATCGGCGGAAAGTTTTACAATCACAACACCAAGGATGCCGGGGTCCAGGCTATTCTCCAGTTCTGGAAATCGAAAGGGCTCGACACCAAAGGTTTATATTTTGATGACGGGAACGGATTATCGAGGAATAATGCGATTTCTCCGAAGCAACTCGTCGATGCTCTGTATATCATGACGAATTCGAAATATTTTCTTCCTTTTTACGAATCCCTTCCCATTGCCGGGCTCACGGGAACTTTGCACAAGGCCCTTAAGGGGACAGCGGCGCAAGGGCGGGTCCGGGCCAAAACAGGCACTATTGCAGGTGTAAAAAGCTTTGCAGGTTATGTAAAAAGTGTTTCGGGCCGGGAGCTGATCTTCGCAATCATTGTCAATGACTACAGCTGCCGTACAAAGCTCATCAAGAAGAAACTTGAAGCCATCCTGCTCAGGATGGCGGAAGTGTAAGGCCAGGATGGATTAAACCGGCATCAACCCCAAGAGCATAGCCCTGGACCCGGGATCCGCCAATAGGCGGGAAATTCACCGCGATGAATCAAACAAACGATTGAAGATCGTACAATTTCCGGTACACGCTATTGCGTTCAAGCAGGGCATTGTGAGTGCCGCGTTCAACGACCTCCCCGGCCTGCAACACAATGATCTCATCAGCAAACTGAATCGTGGAAAGGCGGTGGGCGATGACGATGGAGGTGCGGTTCCTCATCAGGTTTTCGAGAGCCTGCTGTACCAGTCTTTCACTTTCCGTATCGAGGGCTGATGTGGCTTCGTCGAGAATCATGATCGGCGGGTTCTTTAACACCGCCCTTGCGATACTCAGCCTCTGTTTCTGTCCGCCTGAAAGCTTCACACCCCTGTCGCCTATGTTCGTCTGGTAACCAAAAGGCATATTCTCGATGAATTCATGTGCGTTAGCCACTTTGGCTGCGGCAATTACTTCTTCCTCACTGGCCGATTCGATGCCAAATGCAATATTATTGAAGACAGTATCATTAAAAAGGATCGTCTCCTGGGAAACGATTCCCATCAGCCCTCTCAGATCATTGATCACCATATTCCGGATTGGAACTCCGTCGATCAGAATCTCACCTTTTATACAGTCATAAAATCTTGGGAGCAGGTCGACCATAGTCGATTTGCCTCCTCCCGACGGACCGACCAGGGCTATAGTCTTTCCTTTCGGGATCAGCAAGACGATATTTTTGAGTACTTCTTCCTGTATGTAGGCAAAACTCACGTTCCGGAATTCTATTTCCTTTTCAAAGGTTTTTTTGTGGATAGGATCGGGAATTTCCTCAATCAATTCAGGTTCCTGGAGAACCTGCTGGATCCGGTCCAGGGAAGCGGCTCCTTTCTGCAGGCTGTACCATGCCTGAGTGATTGCTTTTGCCGGATTAATGATCTGAGAGAAGATCACCATAAAGGTTAAAAAAGTAGCGGCATCAAGAAGGTTGCCCGGAGTAAACACCAGCTGACCTCCGAACCACAGCACGATGCTGATCACCACAGCCCCAAGGAATTCACTCAGAGGAGAAGCCAGGTCCCTCTTGCGATAAAGTCTGACCATTAGTCTGAAAAAATGGTTGTTGGTCTTTTGAAACCTCTGGTCGGCAAAATCAATGGCCGTAAACGCTTTAATGATCCTAAGTCCGGAAAGGGTCTCTTCAATTATGGAAAGCAGTATCCCCATCTGCCTCTGCCCTTTATCAGAAGTTCTTTTCAGGCTTTTGCCGATCTGGCCGATGATGAGCCCGGAAACAGGCAGCAGTACCAGGATGAAAATCGTGAGTGTCGGGCTTATTGCAAAAAGCACACCCAGGTATGCCAATATTGCGATCGGGTCGCGGAAGAACATTTCCAGAGAACTCATGATAGACCATTCCACTTCCTGGACATCAGTAGTCATTCGTGAGATGATATCGCCTTTCCTCTGTTCGTTATAATATCCTAATGGCAAAATAAGCGCTTTATAATACAGTTGGCTGCGGATATCCCTGACCACACCGTTCCTGACCGTGGCCAGGAAGAACATAGCTAGGTAACGGAAGACGTTTCTCAGGAAGAACAGTACAACGATGATGATACTGATATAAAAAAGCATTTGTTTTTCTCCATGCTCCACGATCATCGATCCGAAGAAATAATTAAAATTATCCTGCAGCGATGAAAAAGAAAGCATTTTGGTAAGTTCGCTAAATGAATGCACTTGCGAGAAGTCCATAGAGGGAGCTACGGGCTGTACCTTCACTTTTTGAAAAAGCATATTCAGCACCGGGATGAACAGGGTGAACGACACCAGCGAGAACAAGGTTGAAAGGATGTTGAACAGGATATTTAAGACAGCGTAAAGCCAGTATGGCTTTGCATACCGCAGTATCCTTAAAAGTTTTTTCATCCGGGCAAAGATAAAAATTTAATCCCATGGAATATTACCTTTGCCCAATATTCCCATCGGATGCATGCCGGTTTTTTCTTTAAACAATTTGCGGCTGCGGTGCTCAGTGCGGGATACGCCTTTGTATTCTCTTACATCATGGTGGTTATCATCAATTTTACGACCCCTGTGAAAGTCGATCAGGAGTCCGAAAAGACCGGTCTCGATTATGCTATTCACATTGAAAAAGCTTACGACGAGGGAGCGATCTAATAGGTTTCCCCCGCCTAAAACCAAGAGGCTGCCCCGAAAAGTGGCCTCTTGGTTTAGGGGATGCTCTGTACCCATGAAAAACTCAGAAAATTCTTACCTTTACGCGCAATAATCAATAAGATGTACGAAACCTGCAACCTGAAACACTAAAGGGGATGACAGAAAATCAAATCATTTCAAAATCCAGCTTGCCAATATCATACAAGGGAACATTTCATTATCGGTCGGGAAGCAGAAATAGCCAAAATGTTAGGAGTTACAAGGATGACAATAGCGAGAAATGTTGATAATCTGAAACGAAAAGGCATTCTTAAACGCATCGGTCCCGCCAAAGGCGGCCATTGGGAAATAACAGAACTTTGAACCTTGAACACATTACCAATGACAAAATAAAAATCGAGATGTACTATCTACGCAGAACGCCATAACGCCATAACGCAATAACGCCATAACGCAATAACGCCACAACGCAATAACGCCATAACGCAATGCTCAAACGATTCCTGGTCTTTCTCACGCTCCTTATCCCTTCGGCTGTATTTGCCGGCCCGGGCGACACTACTTTTGTCCAGACATTCACGTTTGGCTCGGTTCTGGACAAGAAATTTCAGTTCCCCGACAATACTCACCGCTGGGGAAAAATACTCATGTTTTATACCCTTAAATGCAACCCGGGCCAGAACCCTGCCTGTGGGGAATGGGATTACCTCACCAATACCTACCTGTATAAACCTACAGGGAAAATGGACTCCACTGAGTACACCCATCCGAATTTCCTGTACAATGGGACTTCGCCCGACACACTGCCTTGTATGAAGCAATATTCCTGGCAGTATGTGCCATGGTTCGATTATTTCAACCAGACCAATCCTGCCAGCGTTCATAAGGTCGGCGACAGCACAGGCCTGTCAGGATCAGTATTCAGCAATCAGGCCAGGGATGCCCGCTCCCAGTTTCTCTGGAGAGCTTCCGAACTTACGGCCTCGGGACTCGGCGCAGGCCAGATCACCGGAATGAGATTTAAGGTACAGTCGGCAGTCAGCAAACTGATGAAACTTACCCTTAGACTGAAATCGGTCACACTCGACACACTCTGCGATTCGGTATATGTAAACAGTGGATTTACCGAGGTGTTTAGGCGGGATTACACATTCTCCGGGACAGGCTGGCAGACCATACCTTTCACGTTTCCGTTTACCTGGAACGGCACATCAAATATTGTCGCGGATATCAGTTTTGAAAGCCAGAATCCTTTTCCGGGTCTTCAAAACATAGTGTTTACAGGTGTGGCATCGTTCTCATCGGGCCTTAACACGACAAACCAGGAAGCCTTCCTCAGATTTCACGGAAACGAATACCTGAGCATCCCCTCTTCCATCTTCCAGAACATCGACAGCGCGGTTACAATTTCGTTCTGGCAGTATGGGGACCCAGCAAAGCAGCCGATGGATAACACGTTTCTCGAAGGAGTCGACAGCAAAGGCCGGCGAATCATCAACATTCATCTTCCCTGGAGCGACAGCAAGGTTTATTGGGATGCAGGCGGAGATTCAACCGGGTATGACCGCGTATGGCAACCCGCTGCAGCTTCCTCATTCAAAGGAAAATGGAACCACTGGGCCTTCACCAAAGATGTGAAGACCGGGAGAATGAGAATGTATCTGAACGGAAACCTGTATTTCAACCAGGGGGGAAAACTCAGGCGCATGAAAGGCATAACCCGCTTCAACCTGGGTTGCCCGGGGAGCGCCGACGGCTGGTTCTACCAGGGAAATATCGACGAGTTCTGTATCTGGAACAAAGCCCTTACCGATTCGGCTATCAAGTCGATTATGTATCGTGAAGTCAAACCTTCCAATCCTGAATACGAGCATCTTGTGGCATATTATAAATTCAACGAGGGACAGGGTTTCAGCACTGCCGACTCTTCGGCTTACAACCATCCCGCCAAGCTAATTGGCTATCCCGAATGGCAGAGTTATCGGGGCAGGGATAGGTTCCGGAGGTTCGATGTCATCAGCAACAGGCCTGCTGTGGTTTTCGAGCAAGGGACCTATAATCCGGCAACCCTGGATTCGGTATTCAGGACCGACACCATTGCCAGGCCCCCTATCATGATCGTGATGTTTCGCGACAGCCTGCATCCGGTTCAGCCAACCGATACTCTATGCAGGTATCCCGCCTATTATCATAACTACGTCTACAGCCCGCAGGGAGTGGCCATCGACTCTACCCTTTTCCCTCCCGATACCCTCATCAGCAAAAAAACATGGATCTATTACGGAAAGCCCTTCGAGCTCACCGAACGTTTTGAGCTGGCCCGGTATATCACGCCTTACGGGAACAACCTAAGCCTTGGCAACGGCTGGACCTGGTTTTACGATCTCACCGATTACGCTTCTCTGCTGCATGACTCGGTCCATCTCTCGGCCGGCAACTGGCAGGAGATGCTCGATATGAAATTTGCCATGATTGAAGGAATTCCTCCCCGTGATATCCTTACTATTAAGAATATTTATACAGGAAATCACGGCTACGCCGATTCCTCCCAGCATAACCTCCCTCCGGTCAAGGCGTTCATAGGGACCAATGTAAAAAATGCACGGCTTAAAATGCGGATTACAGGCCATGGTTTCGGAGGGACCGACAACTGTTCCGAATTCTGCCCCAGGCTGAATAGCCTGAAAATAAACGGCTCACAGGTGTATACGCATTATGTATGGCGACCCGACTGCGGGCTGAACCCATTGTATCCTCAGGGAGGGACCTGGCTGTACGACCGGGCTAACTGGTGCCCGGGAGCTGAAGTCCGCACGAAAGACTTTGAACTCGGCAGGTATATCGTACCAGGGGATTCCCTCTCTGTTGATTACGACCTCCAGCCGGGTTATCGCTGGGACGGGCAGGGAAGCTGGCCCTACTACCAGATCGAATCCCAGCTCATCACGTATGGAAAAAATAATTTCGCCCTCGACGTTTCGGTCGAAGAGATCCTGTCGCCAAACAAAGATGTTCTTTACAACCGTTGGAATCCGATGTGTTCCGACCCGGTCATCATCATCAAAAATAACGGCACCGACTCGGTACGCTCTGCAAACATCTCCTACGGTCCCGCCGGCGGAACCATGCAAAACTACTCATGGACCGGCCGGCTCGGGTTTGCCGATACCGCCAGGATCTTCCTGCCTCCGATCGACTGGAGCGGATGGTGGGGAGGTGATAACCGCTTCCTGGTAGACCTGCAGAAGGTCAATGGAAAAACCGATGATTATGTATTCAACAATTCCATGAGTACGGGATTCACTATTCCTCCCACCTGGGACAATCAACTGGTGTTTAACTTCAAGACCAACCATGAAGCCGATTCACTATCATGGGCGCTTGAGGACTGGAACGGGAACATTTTGTATCATAATGGCCCCCTTCAGTTCAACACTCTTTACAGCGACACTTTCCAGCTTGAAAAGGGGTGTTACAGGTTAAGTGTACGCAACGCATACGGAGAAGGTCTGAGTTACTGGGCCAATATGCCTCCTTACGGAAACGGGACTTCTGGCTCAGCCACTGTCCTCGATATGAGCGGAAAAACCATAAAACGCTTCCAGGGCGATTTCGGCCGGATGATCTCACAGAGTTTCACCGTAGGAATGTCGATCCATGTGAGTGAAATAAATCCAAACGGATATATTCATATTTATCCTAATCCATCCGACGGGCATTTTACTATCGCAGTAGTGCAGGAGAAGGCCGAGAATGTTGATATCAGGGTGAGCGATGCCATGGGAAATCTCGTTTTCACAAAAACCTGGCCCGGGGTGGTCAATGCTTCTCTTTCTCTTGATCTCAGAGGCCTGCCGCCAGGGATGTATGTTGCCACAATCACTACATCGAAGGGGAGCACTTTGAAAAAGATCGTGATCATGTAATAAATTTACGATGTACGATGTACGCCAAAACCATGTACGATGTACGATGTACGATGTACGATGTACGCCATTACGCTGAACGCTTAACGCCATAACGCATTAACGCCAAATTTCCTTATCTTTGCTCCATGGAAAGCTTGCGACAACAGAAAATATCACGGATGATCCAGAAAGAACTCGGCAACGCTATCCTGCGTGAAGGCCGCAGTCTTTTCGGAGGAGCTATGATCACGGTCACCAAGGTCACAGTCACTAAAGACCTCTCACTGGCAAAGGTTTATCTGAGCATCTTCGGGTCCAAAGATAAAATTGCACTCATGAACCTGGTCAAGCATCATGGAAGGGATCTCAGATATCATCTCGGGCAGGGTCTTCACAATCAGCTTCGTATTATTCCTGAACTCCAGTTCTTTGAAGACGACTCCCTCGATTATATCGAAAATATTGACACCCTCCTGAAAACCTGAGCATTTCATGCAATACGATCCGATAAAACGTTCCCTGGGTAAGGTGTTCAATTCAACCCCTTTTCTTCGCAAACTGTTTTACTTTTTATTGGACCTGTTACTGTTACGATCATGGCATGTGAGGAAAGACCTCAGGGCATGGGCAAAATCGAAGTCCGGTCGGGGAAAAGTCAGGATTCTGGATGCAGGATCCGGATTCGGGCAGTATACATGGTTCATGTCGAAGCTCAAACTGAAATCCGACATTCTTGCTGTTGATGTAAAAGAGGAGCAGATTGCCGACTGCAATTCGTTTTTCAGGGTAGCCGGGAAACAGGATGTTTTGTTTGAGAAGGCCGACCTGACGAGCTTCATCCGTAAGGATTCTTTTGATCTGATACTTTCGGTTGATGTGATGGAACATATTGCTGAAGATGAGAAAGTATTTGCAAATTTCCACGAATCTCTCAGTGAGGGAGGCCTGCTGATTATCTCCACTCCTTCAGATCAGGGAGGATCCGACGTTCACGATCACGGCGAGGGAGAATCGTTTATCGATGAGCATGTGCGCGACGGGTATAATATCAACGATATCAGGGAAAAATTGCGAAAGGCCGGTTTCAGTCGTACAGAAGTCCGTTTCACCTATGGAAAATCCGGGCAGACCGGCTGGAGACTTTCGATGAAGTACCCCATCCTGATGCTGAATAAGAGCAAATTGTTTTTCATTATTCTGCCGTTCTATTACCTGGTCACTTTTCCGTTTGTTTTGATATTTAACTGTATAGACCTTCATAGCAGGCATAAAAGCGGAACAGGCCTGTTGGTGAAGGCGTGGGCGAAAACATGACAAACAGATGAACTTCTCCTTATTCATAGCGCGTCGTTACCTCTTCTCGAGAAAGTCTCACAACATCATCAACATCATTTCGCTGATATCGGCTATCGGGGTGATGATAGTGACGGCTGCGCTGGTGATTGTCCTGTCGGTTTTCAACGGTTTCGCGCGATTATCACAATCGTTGTTCAATTCATTCAATCCCGATATGGCCATCACCCTGAAGGAAGGAAAAACCTTTACTAGCAGGGAATTGGACATCCGCCGTATAAAGGCAATACAGGGTGTAAAATACATCACGGAGGTGGTAGAGGAAAACGCTCTGATGAAATACCTCGACAAGCAATCCATTGTAACGCTCAAGGGCGTGAGCAGTGATTTTGAGAAAATGTGCGGCATCGACACCATGATGGCAGCAGGGCATTTTATTCTGGAGCGGGGAGATCTGAATTTCGCGGTTTTGGGATATGGAATCGCCGATTACCTTGGTGCGAACCTGAATGATTATAAGAATCCCATCACGATATATGTCGCCCGGCGTGATGCCGATTTTTCGAATATTTTTGATAATGCGTTCAATACGGCTTCTATTTTCCCGTCGGGGACCTTCTCGATTCAGACCGATTTTGACGTGAAATATGTTCTGCTGCCTCTTCGCTTTATAAAGCAGATCCTTGGGTACGGGGATGAACTCACATCCATTGAGATCGGCTTGCAACCAAAGGCCGACCCGGAGAAGATCCAGAAAGAACTTCAGCATATAGCTGGAGAGAAGTTCAGGGTAAAGAACCGCTACGAGCAGCAGGAGATCCTTTATAAGATATTCCGCACCGAAAAGTGGGCTATCGTGATGATACTTGCATTTATCCTGCTGATCGCCACATTCAATGTGATCGCCTCGATCTCGATGCTGATCCTTGAAAAAAGGAAAGACATTGCAGTACTTCAAAGCCTGGGGGCCAGCAAAACTCTGATACAGCGGATTTTCCTGACAGAGGGCATCCTGATCTCGTTTTGCGGAGCTTTAGCCGGCCTGGTCTTTGGGGCAGCGATCTGCTGGGCTCAGATGCATTTCTCACTTATCCGCCTGGGAGGCGCCGACAGCACTTTCGTGGTTAATTCCTACCCTGTACAGATGATCCCTTTAGATTTCCTGATTATTTTTGCAATTGTAATGACGATAGGATTTTTTGCCGCGTGGTATCCTGTTTTTATCATCCGGAAAGTTGATTCAACCATGATGCGCGAAGAATAGTCTTTATTATGACTTCCAGAAATTTTGCCAGGCTCCTGCTTATTCTTGGTATAATGCAATTATCAGCGATGGTTTTGGCAGGAAGTATTATACTGAAACCTGGAAAAAATAGTATAAATTTCACTTCTGTCCCCTTTCAATCGGTGAACTTTACTCTGGAAATGGGGAACCTTGATTGCCGTGATGTGCAGACCAGGGCGGGAATTTTCACAGAGTTGTCGGCTGAGGGGTTTGGCTTCAGCAATATGGTGGGAGATCCGAAACTTCCGATGTATCACAAGCTCATCCAGGTTCCGGTAGGTGCGGGGTATGAAATCCGCATCATATCTTCCCATTTTCAGGAATTCCATTTTGCAAACTACGGTGCAGGTATAGCCGTCATTCCGGCTCAGGCTCCACTATCAAAGAATATCACAGATCCTGATCAGATTCCATTTGTTGTAAACCAGTCGGCATACAACAGTAACAGTTTTACAGAGACTCCCCTGGTGAAAGTAAATCATATAGGAACTATGCGGGCGCTTGTTCTTGCAAGGCTTGATATATCTCCTGTACAATATAACCCTGCTACGGGTATGGTCCGTGTTTATGACCACATCGGGGCTGAAATCATTTTCACTCATCCTGATCTGAAGGCCACGCAAAACCTACTCGACAAATATTCATCGCCCTGGTACCAGGCATTATACAGCAGGATCCCGAATTATCCGAAATCGGCGTATTCTCTCATTACCTCTTCTCCAGCCACGTATGTGATCGTTGCCCATTCATCGTTTAAGAATACGCTCAAACGGTTTATCGCATGGAAGACCCGTAAAGGGTTCAGGGTCATTGCGGGATATACCGACAATCCGGCTGTAGGGACTTCCACTTCATCAATCAAAGCATACCTTCAGGGGCTTTACCTCAATCCGCCTTCTGGGTATAACCCCCCGAGTTTTGTATTGTTCGCAGGCGATGTTGCCCAGATCCCGGCATGGAACATTGGAGGACATCCTTCCGACATGTATTACTGTGAATACACTAATGATCATCTTCCCGAAGTCACTTACGGGAGGTTTGCAGCCCAGAACAGCGACCAGTTGAATGCGTATATCGACAAGACCCTTGAATACGAGCAGTACACCATGCCTTCGGATGCTTTCCTGGGTGAGGTATCGATGATTGCCGGGGCCGATGCAACCAACGGCCCCCTCTACGGCAACGGCCAGGTCAATTATGGCACAACGAGGTATTTCAACCTGTCGCATAACCTCTTATCGCATACCTACCTGCAGCCTGAACCATCGGGCGCCAACTACTCCCAGTTAATACGCCAGGATGTTTCCAACGGTGTGGCTTATTCAAACTATACGGCTCATGGAAGCGAGTCGGGCTGGGCTGATCCTTCGTTTCTGATTTCCAATATACCGGATCTGCAGAATGCCCATAAATACCCGCTTATGATAGGTAACTGCTGCAAGGCTGCCAATTATAGCGTAAACTGTTTTTCCAAAGAGATCACCCGTGTGGCGAATAAAGGAGCGCTGGGATATATAGGCTGTTCCGATTATTCTTACTGGGATGAGGATTATTGGTGGGCTTGCGGATATAAATCGATTGTTGCCGCCGGTCCACCTTATAACCCTGCGCTTCTGGGGTCTTATGACCGGACGTTCCATGACCAGGGCGAACCGCTTTCTGATTATTTTGTGACTATGGGGCAGATGGTGCAGGGCGGTAACTATGCCGTGGAGGAATCTAATTCAGGCATGAAGCTGTATTACTGGGAAACGTACTGTCTGATGGGAGATCCTTCACTGAGTGTATATTATTCGGTACCTCCTGCATTGCAAGCTTCGTTCCAGCATACTCTGCAGCTGAACATGACCAGTCTTGATGTAACAACAGAACCCCAGTCCTATGTTGCTATATCGCTGAACGACAGCACTCTTCTCGATGCCCGGTCGGTCGGCTCCACGGGTATCACAACCCTTACCTTCCCGACCCTGTCCAGCCCTTGTTATACCCGCCTGATCATCACCAAACAGAACCGCAAACCACTGATCGACAGTGTCCTGAATGCTGATCCATTAATTATACCGGACCCGGCTCCGGGCGGTAACAATAATGGCGCCTCATCCGCCGGGTCAATAATAATATACCCAATTCCTTTCAACGAAGAACTTAGCGTTTCGTTGAAATCAGAGAACCATCAATTGATCCGGCTTAGCCTGTTCGATACTTATGGAAATCAGGTTCTGAATGTGAGCCGGCAGTTCAGCAGGCAGAGCGGTGAACGATCGATCTCTGTTGATACCGGAAATTTGAGCCCAGGAATGTATTTCTGCAGGATTCAGACAGAAAGCCTCACTGAAATCCGAAAGATCATTCTAAGCAGGTAGGGAACCTCGGTTTATTTCGATGGTTTGATCACTGCGTCGTTGACGCCAATGACTTCACCATATTGGGTTGCTGAAGGATCAAGGATGACCGTGATGAGCGACAGATGTCTGACATTCCATTCTGAATTCGTCACGGTAAATTTCTTGGAGAACGTGTATTTTTTCTCAGCTTCTGCAGTAGTCGTCAATGTTTCCCCGTACACTCCGTTCATCGATCCCCTGAGTGCATGCATGTATACGTAGTTTTGGATATCAGGCGTAGTCCCAGCCTCAGGATCCTTGTTGGACTGTAAACCGATGATGCTGTCTTCAACGATATAATAACAGATCTTTGCTCCTGCGGCAAGTGTCTTTTTGAATAAAACATCCCCTGCGACGGAAATCTCCTTGCTAGTGCTGTTCACAACGGCTGTAGCTTTGATGTAAGTCGCTATGGGCTTATTAAGCTGAACCTCGATGGCTTTGTTCCAGGCATCGGGACTCACCGGAAAGATATTGGCATAGGTTGCCCGGTTGACAAGACCCTGGGGCACATAAGAGAGGCTGAAATTGGCAGCCCATTGCGTTCCGTCGGTTGTTCTCAGATCGAGGGTATACTTCACGTTTGGGTCGGCAAGGTCAGTCGCATGCACGGCTATCAGAACCACCTTTTTTTTGTAGTATTCAACCATCTTGTGAGCTTGCATGGTAGCCAGCGGACAGTTGTTGCATCTGTGCCCGGTATAATCTTCAAGTAATACAAAGGGTTTATTCGTCGTGTCATACTCGGTTTTTACAGTCGCATAGGGAGGATCCAGTTTGTCGCATGATGACATGATGAGTACGAAGGCGAACAAGGCAGGGATGAATATTCTGAACAGTTTCATAAGCTGGTAATTATCGTTGAAATTAAAGACTGCTTGTAATGGTAAGAGCAAACCCGTTGGATTGGGGCACATAGCGGCAAACCCCTCCCACGCAAATGATGCCCTCGCGCTGCCGGCCGTATGAAAGCTGAATGCGTGTAGTGTTATATACAAAGGCAGCAGCCACGGTATAATAATGAAGCTGTTTACTGGCATCAGGATTCCCATAATTCCACTGGTCACATACCGAGAAAAACCATTTGGGGGAGATGGACACTTCCATAAGTCCTGCAGCCCAGTCTCCGTTATCCTGCTTAGTCCATAAACCCTGGAGTTCCCAGCGCAATGATAATTTTTTATTCAGGTTATAAGTGAGGTCGGCAATGCCGATCTGGGAGTAAACCGTGGGAGACCCAAGATGCCCCTGTACAACAGCGATGTTGTAGGTCTGGTAAAGGTATTCGAAGATCCCTTTGACTTTTTTACCGAACTTCTTGGTGACATCGACCTGGACTTCCTGCCAGTACACATCATTCCCTATGGAATAAAAGTTTGCATTATATCCGAAGGTACCTGTCTGGCCCACAATAGTCGTATCGTTGATGGCGTTTTTCTTGATAGAATTGACCTGGGAGAAGTCGACTTCAAAAGTAATCCCGGTCTTTCCCCCTAGTTTTGTGTTTTTTGGAATAGTATATACCACGCTGCCTGCGATCCCGACTTCTCCTGTAGTCTGGGTTGCATAAGGGTACATGGCTGCAAGGACATAGGTATGTTCCTTGTTGATGGCCGGCAGGTAATTGATATCAAGTCCATTGATAGTGTAAGTCCGGTTCGACTTATAACTGAAATTGTCGATCCATTTTGATTTCAGATCGATCCCAAGGTTTTTCCTCGAATATGAAAGGTCGATAAGTATTGCATCGCCCGGGCGGTAAATGTATTTATTCATTTTCGAGGGGTCATTGATCTTGTGGGCATATTCGGTATAGAAATTCACCCCTCCGTAGTTCAGGTTCAGGCGGCCTCCGTAACAGGCGACATTTTCGGGAAGGTTCAGCACATACGATTTGGTATCGGTAGTATAAGGCATGGTTTTACCAGCCTGGTAATCGCTTACGAAGCTTCCTCCAACTGTGACCTTGAGCTTTGATTTGGAAATGCTGTTGAATATATCGTTCAGATTGAAGTCCGCGTCAAATCCTTTGACGATACCCCTGTTATTGTTCTCGTATGGGATCCAGAAGGTTCTCTGTACGCCGTATACTCCGGTAAACGTGATCCCTTTGTAAGGCATGAATTTTACCCTAAGTCCCTTCATTGAATTATCATATCCCAGGGTCCATTCCTGGTAGGTCCTGAAAGTCATTCCCATGCCAAACTGTTCATAAAAATTACCGGCAGTAACTTCGAGCAGGTCGTTTTTGTATTTGACGTACCAGTAAGGTACTCCGGCTCCCTGGTATAATGGGTCGTATCCCATCAGGGGAGGCAGATAGGCTTCAAACCTCATGCCGGCCGAGAAGCTTTTGTATTGGTAGTTCACTTCGGTAAAGCCGTTCATCCTGATCGGTTGTCCGTTCAGTGACTGGGTGGTGATTCCCATTGCTGCATCCGGCTGATATAAGGCGGCATCAGCCTGGAAAGTGCCGGTGATCTGCGAATTCTTCAGGAAGTCCTGAGCCTGCGAACGGCCCGGAAAAAGACCTGCAAGCGCAAATCCGATAAAAATAAGTAATAGCTTTTTCAATGCTGTAAATTTTTAGTAAACCTGACTATTTGATTTCTTCGCCTTTTACGATCTTCCTGACTACTTCAATAACATCATTTTCATTGCCTTCAGCGAAAGTAGTATGGCTCCAGACGATCTCCCCTTTTCCGTTCAGGACGAAAGTCATTGGGATTGGGCCTACGCCCATGGCGCGCTTAAGGTCGGAGTTCTGGTCGAGCAGAATGGAATAGGACCAGCCTTTACCGTCAACAAAGGGCTTTACCTGCGAAGAGGACCTGGCGTCATCGATAGAGATCGCATACAATTTGACCCCTGTTTCTTTTACCCAGTCGTCGTAATTATCGGCAATGGCGCTTAACTCCCGAACGCAGGGTTTGCACCACGTTGCCCAGAAATCAAGGATGATAGGTTTACCATCATTGCTAATATCTCCGGTACTGAAGATATTCCCGTTCATGTCTTTGATGCTTATGACCGGAATCGTTTTCCGTCGCGCTGATGCATCTTCACTCTGGGCAACGGTAATGATAAAAGCGGACAGAAAAACAAGAATCAGTGTAGTTTTTTTCATACGATTGTAAATTAATTAACAGCCACAAAAATACATTTTTTTACCCATAATACACCTCGAGTATTTTGCAATATGGACGGGGGATCAGAGTGATCCTATCAAGGGTCGCAGGGATCAGCAGGATTTCTCCTTTAGACAGGCTTTCCAGCCCGGATTCAAAGGTTACTTCGGCTGCCCCATCCAGACATATCATGATAACAAAGGAGTCCAGTTCGGAATAATCCTTGGCGACAGGGAGCCTGAAATTGAGCAGGCTGGTATTGAAATACGGGCTCTGGACCAGGTTCACGGTACGGTTCTCTGCCGCTTTATATTCTGTACGGTATGAAGGCGGAACCTGAAAATCGATGGCCTCCATCGCAAGCTCAGTATGCATTTCACGGGCGTTTCCCTGAGCGTCGACCCGGTCCCAGTCATATATACGGTAGGTCGTATCGGAAGTCTGTTGTATTTCGGCAAGCAAAATACCTGGGCCCAGTGCGTGAACCCGTCCGGCAGGGATATAAAAGACATCCCCCTTCTTCACCGGCTCATAATTCAGAATATTCCTCAGCGTTTTATCGCTGAGGTTCTTCATATAGGATTCCATGCTTATTTTCCGGTTAAAACCCGCTATCAGTTCAGCCCCTGGATCAGCATCAAGCACGTACCACATCTCGGTCTTTCCACCACCCAGCTTGCGTTTGGCTGCAAGCTGGTCATCGGGATGAACCTGAACCGAGAGCCAGTCGCAAGCATCAATGAATTTGATCAGCAGAGGGAACTGTTCTTTGTGTTTTGCGAAAACGCGTTCCCCGACCAGATCATCCATATACACTTCAAGAA
>Ga0194062_1000067_pt1 | contig 41425 bp, 32 predicted proteins | sample SepL2225m_MetaG_FD_155481 | JGI IMG/M metagenome (GOLD analysis project Ga0194062, IMG submission 155481) | Anoxic zone freshwater microbial communities from boreal shield lake in IISD Experimental Lakes Area, Ontario, Canada - Sep2016-L224-25m | ecosystem: Environmental > Aquatic > Freshwater >... | reverse complement strand
CTGTTGTATATTGTGGATAACTTTTATGCACAAATAGGAAATGATATGTTACAGAATGATGAACATCAAGCACCAGTCTTGACTAAAGAAGAATCGGAAGCGATGATCAGCCAACGGCTAGCAGAAGTCCAAGCTGAATTAAAACAACTGAAAGCCTATCAGGCGATACTTACTGATCCTGTTAAGGAAGCACGTTACGAAAGGGAGATGGATAAAAACCAGATAGAAGAACTGGGATACAATCCTCAGCTTATCCCTTTAGCCAAAAAATACCGTTCTATCTATTTAGCCTACACAGTTGATTCTAACAACGTTTTATCGGTAAGTGCTAAGTTTGGTATGACTAAAGACCAAAAAGAGCTCTTGTCGCCTAAAAAGCGGGTAAAAGAGGCAATAGAAGACGTAGTCGTTGTAGTAAAACAAGATGCACCAAAAAGGTCGCATCACAAGAAAAAATAAACTTTGGGAGGAGTTATGTCTAAGAAACCATTAAACCGAAAGCATTTGACGGAAGCAGAGATGAAGCATATTATTGAACTTTACACGGACGGAGGCCCGACGATGACAGTAACGAAGATAGCAGAAATATTAAACCGATCATATGGCTCGGTCATGAAAGTAATCAAGCTCGCGGGTGTCCCCAAGCTACCAAAGGTCATAGCCGGACGCGGTACTTATCCTAGGGTAAAGAAACAGGCTTTATCCTTTTTCGATAAACTAAATAAAGTTAAGCAGGATATGGATCCCGCATCACCGATGCAGTTGTCGCTAGCTAGTGAAAGCAAACCTGCTAATTATAATCCCGGGGGTGGGATACAGGACATGTCGGTGTTCTATAATTATGACCCGAAGAACCGTCCCTATTTTAAAGATAGAGAACCGCATTTTACCTATGGGGACATATACCATGCAATCCAGAGCACGATATACCACTACGATTCCTTTATGCCCCAAGATGAGGTCAGGGATACAGCGAATAATCTTTACTTTAAATTCATGCGGAGTCATAACAAGAAAAACACAGGAGATGATGATGTTACTACAACAGTTCTCACAACACTGCCAGTTGTCGACGGCAAAATCCATAACGGGGATACAAGGGAGGAACAGGACGGGGCTGATGCACTATGTCAAACTGTATCAAGAGTCCTGTAATGAATATAACCGCCAGACATTCATAAGCTTCTTATCCGCGCTGGAGGTGGGACACTCATCTAAAGGTCTTATCGCTTCCCGGATTGGTAAGTTCTTGTTTTGGTCCGGTTATTTCAATCAAGAGGATTACGATATAGTTCGCAAAGCGTTCCGCCAAGTCCACAATACTTGGTCAACGAAAGGTTTAGAGGGGGATAAAATCCCCCAATTATTACAGATATCCGGGAACTATTCCCGAGTCGCGTTTACCCGGTGTCGGGATCAGCTTATTATATATCTCTTCTCGACAATAGGCATGAGGGTAAGCCAGCTTTGCGATTTAAGATTAAGCGATGTTTGGGTGGACGGCGATACTTTACATCTAGCGATAGAAAGAAAGAAAGACGTTATGCAGAGTACAGAAAAGAAATACGATATCAAAGCAATCCCGCTAACCCACAATATTGGTAAATTTGCTCTCAAGGTAATCTATGATAAGTATATGTTGCTCCGTAAGACTAAGCCCGGCGACCATGTGTTTATTAACAGAATCGGGCACACCCTTACAACGGATTATATACGGGGGATGTGCAAGAAGATTGGGACTTTAATCGGGCTAGATGGGCTTACCCCTCATAGCTTCCGACACTTTGTTGCGACGACTGTCGCTAACACAGCAGGGATAACCAAGGCGGCAATCTTACTGGGGCACAAGAACATTGCAACGACGCAGATATATATTAACCCAGATTTAATTTCTACTAGGGATATAATCCCAGAATGGAGTGCGAAATGACTTATGCAGAACAGCTATTTGAGAAACATAGTTTATGTTTAGTCGACCATGACGAAATGGTATTAGATAACTTTACTGCCGCCCTCACCGAAGCCCTGAAAGCACAGAGAGAAGCGTGTGACGATTCAGCGAGTGTTATAACGAAACAAATATTATTACAAAACCATTGTTACGCAATATCAAAAGCTATCCTCAACGCTACCGTAGAGCCAACTATTCGGGAATCCCGAACAGTTCAGGAGGTGCAACCATGATTGACAAACTGAAAGAGAACAGTTTTTAGATACCAGATTTACCACTAAAGAGAAAGAGTAGCATAAGTGGAACTAGACCTTAAACAGCGCGAGACGGTAACAGAATTGGCGGATGCCGCAGGTGTCCCAAAATCCACTGTCCTGATGGCCATCAATAATGGTCACCTAACTGCATACAGAGATGACGCCGACCAGCTTCTAATAGAATGGAATCGGGATAGGGAACTCTTTGTATTGCGGAAAGGGGCGGGATGCTCTATCCGCAGAGTTAAGAGTTCCAAGGATTATGGTTCCGATAGGTTCACTCTCAATAAGATTAAAGTTACACGCAAACTAGACGTGATTGGTGGAAAGAAATACCACTGCTATAGATGCCGGATGCCCGATGGGACAGAGAAAGCATTTATATCTACGAGCGAGACTACTGCCCGCTATAAAGCACATCTTTTCTGCACGAGCCACACAGAGTTTATGCAAACATCTGCGGATATGAAATTGGGTGGACTGGTTCAGCAAGTATCTCTTACAACTTTTGACTTAAAGAAAATACTTGCACTGCTACCCGAAGTCGATGATAATTATTATTTATTACGGAAATTGAGGAAAGCACTCGAAAATTCGTTTAACAAAGGGATAGGACATGAAACTGATCCTGTGCAGCATCCTGTGTCTCCTAACTTCGTCACTGTTGATCATCCTCTTAAAAAGAAACGCAGATGATTGGGGCGAGAATCTTGGGATGGCTGTCTTTTATATATCCAGGGTCTTTCTTTGGATAAGCCTCATACTGGCGTGGCAGATTAACGTTTTTCTCTTCTTCGCGATGACTATATTGTCGTGGAGGAAATTGGCTTTGTCTGTAGTCGGCTTCACGCTTGCGGTTGTTGTCGGTGCTAATTCAGCAATTCACAAATATATAGAAAGGATTTTTTCATGACAGAAATTGTCAAAAGCGAGCCCCAGAGCATGATAGTTAGTTCTCTAGATGATATTATGCGTATCAGCAAGATCTTCTATGAGTCTAAGCTATTCTTCGATACAGGGACAGAAGCACAAGCTATCGTGAAAGTGATGGCTGGACACGAGATAGGGATGCCGCCCTTTGCGTCTATGAACGGCATTGATATTATCAGGGGCAAAGTGTGCATTAAGCCGAGTTTACTATCGGCTAAATTGAAAGGCTCAGATAAATACGATTACAGAATTATCGAGCAATCCAACACACAATGCTCTATCGACTTCCTTGAAAGAGGATTGCGCATTGGCACCGTGACGTTTACTATGCAGGATGCCCAGAAGATGGGCTTACACGACAAGGATAACTGGAAGAAACAACCAGCTGTCATGCTTTATTGGCGTGCCCTATCTAAGGGCATAAGACAGTTCTGCCCCGACCTTTATGGTGGCACGACTGTATATACGAGAGAAGAAGTGGAAGTCGATACAAAGGAAATAGTGGAAGATGCGCCAGAGATCTTAGCCGAAAAGGCTGTAATAGATCCAGAGCCGCCTAAGGCTAAGCCCTTGTCCGGCATCCAGAAGAAGAACATTATGGCAATCGCGACTAAAAATGGATTTAACAAGGAACAGCTAGCTATCTTAATCGAGAGCGGGGGCTATGGTAAACTGGAGGAGCTGACGAATGAATACTACGATGATATAGTTAGATTCGTAGAGAGTGCAGTCGTTACTCCACCGCCTACCGACACGGCCATCGCGGGCGACGCTTTGTTCGCGCCAGAACCCGATCCACAGGAGTATGGACGATGAACAAAGACCTAGTCACCATGGTCCCGTTCGAGAATCACAACAAGTATATATCCGGGACTACGGTCTCGGCTATACTTGGAGTGAACCCCTATGTGTCGGCTTACGAGGTGTGGGATAAAATCTACAATACCAGAGAAGCCGTCAAAGGGAATGATTTCTCGGAGAAGAAAAAACGGGCCGGACTCAAATTAGAGGGCGTCATTATCGATATGTTCCAAGAGGATACAGGATTCGTAGTCTCTCATACCCCTGCCCTATATGGGGATGTGACTTTTGTATCTACGCAATATCCTTTCCTTTCGGGGACTCTCGATGGCGAATACGTACATCCAGACGGTCGTAATGTTATACTCGAGGTTAAAAACATTGGCTATAAATCTGCTAAACAATTTGGCGACGATGAGGTGCCTTACTTCTACTATCTACAGGCGATGTGGTATTGCTGGCTCTTTGGTGCTGACGCTATCCAATTCGCTTATTTAGTAGATGGCTACGACTTCCGATATACTAACGTAATGAATAGGGATAACGCCATCATATCCATGATGCTCGATACCGCTATCCATTTCCATAAGGCTCATATCCTTTCGGGTATTCCGCCTAACCCTGTCAACGAGAAGGAAGTCTTACTTATGTACCCAGCCGCGACTAAAGGCAAAACAGTTGAGGCCGACGACGATATGCTAACCGCAGTAACATTCTATCGGGAACTTTGCGCACAAGTCAGGGAACTCGAAAAGAATAAAGAGGCGGTAAAAGATTCTATAATATCCTACATTAGGGACGCAGAGGTTCTAGGACGCGCGGGGGAGACCTTAGCCACGTATAAGACCATTACCCGAATGGGGGTCGACAGCAAGGCGTTACAGGCGGAAAATGAGGATATATATCTTCGGTTTTTGAAGCCGTCTAGCTATAGGAAATTAGATGTTAAATAGGAGGAGTAATGAGTGAGGCATTTAATCTGGGCGAGATGACTGTATATAAGCCTAAGAGGAAGTCCGGACTTCCAAAACGGAATGAAGATTTATTATCTTTATTTCAGCCAATATTCGATAGGTTCATAGACGAAGCCCATGTCGTTGCTGGTATAACCAAAGATGTTCTTCTTGGACGTTCCAGGAAACATCCGGTAATCCTGGCTCGGCATGCGTGCGAAGTAAGCCTCCATCATAAGATGCTTTTCCCTGTGATACATGTCTCGCAACTATTCCATACAGACCATTCGTCTGTCTTATATGGGATACGGACAGGATTGGATAGAGCGATCCTCTATCCGGAAGCTAAGACTCTCCTAAGAGACCTGTTACTGATCGCAGTTAAGGTCATAGAAGAGCCGGCGATGTTAGACCAATATTTACTATTACAAGATTATCAACAACGTTTTCCACATAATTTTTGGGGGATTAAGCATGACCAAGGATTCGCAGAAAAGCTCTCCGCTTACGCGCACAGATTGGACGGTACCGGAAGCCCGGCGATACAAGTCGGAAGCGTGGGAGTATAACTTTTACGCAGTAAAGACATCGCAGGGGACTGAGTACGACCATTATCTATATACGCCTGCTCTAGGCGATGTCGGACAGGCGCTAGATAGCTATTTTAATAGCATATATCCGAAGAAGTCGTTTCTATTTAAGGTTTTGGGATTCGGTGCGATTTGTGCTATCTTTGCATATGTTGTAGCACTTATAACCGGATTTTAAATGAGCAGTGAATTTGTTCCATCGTTAGAGGAAAGAGTCTTTTATGAATTGTTATCGGAACAAGGCTTACCCAGACCAGAAAAAGAACTTAGATTCCATCCTACAAGGAAATGGCGATTCGATTACGCCTATCCGGAAAGAAAACTCGCTATCGAAATTGAGGGCGGTATATGGAATTCGACTCTCGGGGGAAAGTCCCGGCATTTTCACGGAGTCGGGGCGGTTAAAGACATGGAGAAATACAACTATGCCGCGATCTACGGATGGAGAGTCCTAAAGGTCCAACCCGCTCACCTTTTAAAGAAGTGGTTTATACAAATGATTACGCAAACTTACACAGGAGTTATTGATGAAGACAATTTATCTGGCGGGGCCAATAACGGGAGAGCCAAACTGGAAGGAGGTATTCGGCAAAGCCGCACAAGACCTAGCCTCGATAGACTACATAATCCTAAACCCAGCAGAAATCGCAAAGCTGGTTGATACTCAGCTTGTTCTGCCTACGTATCGGGATTACTTCTCTACGGGATTGCTCATGATGGTTAAAAATGCGGATGCCATCTGCATGCTCCCTAATTGGGAATCATCGCCTGGGGCAAGAGCTGAGCACGAGGTCGCCAGAGCACTGAACATGGAGATCTTTTATGGCGTGGCACAAGTCCCTTAATCTATTTGATAATCATGGTTATTATCGTTATATTTGTTATTTCTTTGAGGGATATGCGATGAGTGATTCTAGATGGGCAGAGCGCAAGGCACTGCAAAGGGCAATGCCGGCGATGAAGAAATGTGCTAGATGCGGGTCCACGAAGAACCTGCAAAGGCACCACGTATCATACAAAAACAATAAGCGTGGGATAGTGCTATGTCAGCACTGTCATGCCGCCTTACATAATAAACGTGGCGATTGGGGGAAAGAAGGGAAAGCCCCACCGCCAGGTCAATAGGAAGGGATTATGTCTAAAAAACCCGGGACTAACATAGAGAACGATGAACTCTTTGCCCGCATATATTACTATCGGTCTAATGGTTATACCGATGTTGAAATACTAAAAGGACTGGCAGCGATTGCTGAGCTAGAAATAAGTGGGATGCTTACAGTTAAATCGATAGCGGCCACGACAAAAACTAATTTTACAACACAATCTAAGGAGGAACTTTATGAAAAAACAAATTGAAAAATCGAATCGCGGCTATGTCTTAGCTGAAGGTGAAGTAACAGGTCACTACCATGCGATATCCGACGATATCGATATGTACGAAGATGGCGGAGTCCTGACTTTCGCTAACTTCAAGCCAGCTACTATAACTCACCAAGAGCATGAACCACTCACCATCCGTGAGACTCACGAAGAAGTGGGTGACCATACTGTCGGGATTGTGAGGGAATTCGACCCATTCAGAGAAGAAGCCCGAAAGGTTACCGACTAATGGCTGAATTAAAAGTTACGATAGAAAAACGAGACAATGGAGTATCGGCGAGTTGCAAGGCTCACGATATAAGTACCGTAGAGGTCGTGGATATTTTAGCTACCGCTATCCATGCTATATGCCGCGATATGGCTATCCCTATCCCAATTATGGTATTCGCTCTCCTAGTCGAGACCGTAGGCGAAGAAGGCGGGATAAGCGAGGAGCACATGAATAAGATGGCCGAGTTATTCGGTATGGAAAGAGCTGATGCGTCCCTAATAGATACGCTTAAATCTACCCCCATGGCGACTACGTCTGATTCTACAAGCGTCAACTAGATAAATAAAAGCCCCCGGCTTCTAAACGGGGGCTTTGCCTAGGGAGGAGGGTCTAAGCGATCATTTCTGACCTATACAAAATTAAAACTTTCTTGCCTATTATCCAACTTAATCTCATTCTTTGTTTAGTATTGCCTCGTAGATATGTCCGTTAAAGACTTCCGGCTTGAGCTTTTTCAATTCGTTTATCACTAGTCCTTTTTTCTTAATCTCGGGTAGGGCAAGCGATCTGAAAAGGATTAAACATTCGACAAGGAAAGATACGGAATAGAATAATTCACCTGTTTCCATGACATATTCTTTGAGTTTATTCGCCAGGGATTCAGGTATGTTGATAGCCATTGTCCCTATCCCTTTATAGTTAATCCGCTTCTTGATAATGATCTCGGCAATCACCTCTCTAATGCTCTCTGCCGCGAACATTACTACTTGCTTCTTCGACGGGATAAAGCCAAAGGCGTCGTTAAACCACTGCTGGATTTTGTCTATGTCCTTTTGGACATAATCGTTTAATTGTAGTAGCATTATACGTCCTCTATTTTACTCATTAAATATTCGAGATTGAAAGCATAGTGAGCGTATAGCTTAGCCACGACTTCGGGGTTAGGCTTCGCGTCAATAGACTCACACTCTGTGCATCTCGGCACCATGAATTGTTCAGATTTATATCTTATTAGGTTATGTCCACCCGGTGGCGGATTATATTCACCACAACAGGCACACTCACTATACGGAAGATAGTTCATATCTTCCAACTGCTTCTTTATAGGGAGAAATCTCGCTATTTTCTTCTGCACCGCATTTAAATCTTCCAGAGCCAGCTTATCGTTCGGGTCAACTCTAATCTGATTAATTAACAACTGTACCCTCTCCATTAAATTCTGTTTCCTTTTTCGGATAGTCTTCGTCTGAGGATAATAATGCGTCCGGAATTGCCACCACGTCGGTGTACCCATCTCCCTGTACTTCTCTTCAAACTTTTGCGTGTCCCCGTCCAGAATCCTGGCTACGGACTTGGCCCACATCAGCTCCTCACGGTGCATGTTGAAATACTTGGCTAAGTCTACTGCGGTAAGCGTGGTCTTGTTGTAGAGCAGGAGGCACCCAATCTCCCACATCCTTTTGGCTTGGACATACTTCTTCTGGTTAATGTCGCCGCTAAGGGCGGCGAACTTACCTAATACTTGCTGTGCATTTGTAGGATCGACTGTCGATGTTGCATCCGCTATGCTTTCGATAACGTCAATTAAATCCATTATTACTCCTGTTATTTAGAATACATTGCTTTACGATCTTCGATTGTTTTCTTAATACTCTTTTGGAATTTACCTATCGCGGCGTCTGCTCCATTCTTATACACAGATAAATCATCGCCCGATGGCATCTCTAACGTAATACCCGTTACAGTTTGTAGCGCTTCTGCTATCGCTCTCTTGGTATAGAAATTCTTTACACCAGACTGGAGCGTCTTCAGCTCATTCTCGTAATCCTTCGTCAGATAGTCCTGGAATTCTGGCGCGTATGTTTTAGGCAGATCCGCATTTGCCATTAAGGCATCTATGGCGTCGCTATCGCCGCGTTTGGCTGCGTCTATCTTATCTGCGTTCTCTTTATAGTATTTTTCTATCGTCGTCTTGTCCGCTTCCCTATCTGTGCTATAAGAGCTATAATTATTCCTAACTTCCTTCGATAATCTCGGTGCAAAATTATAATCTTGCTTCGCGTTTATGGTGGCGTCGTTATATACTTGATTTATAAACCCACGCCCAAAATCGTTATTCCCCAATCCTACCTTGATGATATCCTCAACTACCAGCCTCCTGCTATTCGGCGTCGAGTAATCGCGATTACGGGTTATTGACGCTTCACCTGCCATCGCAGTGCTAAGGTTTCCACCGGTATTCTCCTTAACCGCATCCACCGCCCCATAGGGGATATGAGAATCGTGGCTGGTTTCCTTATCAGCGATCGGTTTCTGCCCAGTCGCCAGTCCTATAACGGTATTTTTCGCCCGCTTCACGCTTACTGGGATGAACTGGTCTACATTCTTCTCCGCGATTTTCCCTGATAACAAATCACTGATTATAGCCACACCCGCTTTGCCCGCATCTGCAAGGTTCGAGATAAATGGCTTCCAGTTCATGTCTAAGCCAGCGCCAGTAGAAAGATTTACACCTGTTACCCAGCTAATGATGCCTTGGTTTAAGCCGTCTACTATAGAGCGGGATGTCTCATCGGAGAATCCTACGTATTTCCAAATCGCGACATTTTCCTCGTATATTTTGTCACTTAAAGTCGTATTCATTGGATCATCCGTACCACCGGCTAATTTCTCTGCATAAGAATACGCAGTCACGGGGATACTGGTCAGTTGCTTTGCAAAGCCTGCGAACATAGCGGTGGTGACCAATAAAGCCGCGGTTTGTTTTATCGCGTCCTTATTGCTGCCTTCTTTGCTATATGCTTGGGCTAAGATCGCGATCTCTGCCTCTGTCTGGGCTATGGCGGGCTTGATCAGTGTTAGTCCTAGCCGGCGGTATGGGTTTTGCTGCATCCAGGTCGCAGTTGCTCCCAGGTTTATAATATCGTAAGCCCCACTGACCTTGTGCGCCATATCGTTACCGCTTGTTCTGAGATATTCCTGATACTCTAACTCCGTCATGCCGGACTTTTCAAATGGCAGCTGTTTCTTCGCTATCTCATACCCGTTAATCCATGAGCCAACTTTAATCTCAACTTCTGAAGTTGCCTGCAAGCCTAGCGATATATCCATTGCCCGCCTTTGCGTGAGCGTCATCGTTTTGCCGAATAGCTTATACATATCCACGCTATTCTCGCTATCGGCCATCGCGGCATATGGCTGCAAGACCTGCTCTGAATAAGATTGCTCAAACGACCTCGCCATTTCGGGAGACATTTTTAGATTGGGAAATAGCTTCCCTAGAAATTTTGGAGGCAAAGATAAATCCGGTGGCGTGAATTCATATTTATGATTCCCTGTTACCGTAGTTGGATCTCCGAAGGCCATTCGGTATGTATTTTTAATCCCTTTGCCTAACGACTTCGCCTCGTTCCCTAATAGTTTTCCCGTCACTCTTTGAGCTGATGGTCCACCTATTGCGACACTCGCGCCACGGAGCGCACTTTCCCAGAATCCTGCTCCTTGCGCCATCGCCCACTTATACATAATGGTGCCACCAAAGAATTTATTCTTTATCGGCGCGGCGGTGTTCGCAAAGAATACCTTTATTAAGCTTGGGACTAAGGCCCACGTCCTTATATAATCTATTGGCGTGAAATATCTTCCCCCAACTTTGAAGGTTCCCCCTGCGCTTTTGAAATCAAGAGTGCGTTGCTTTTCGGCTATCCATTCTGCTCCCCTGGTATCCCCAAGCTTTAAGTCCTTTATCTCTTTGTCCCAGCTCGATAAGGTGTTGCGCTGGTTAACCTGGTCTAATGTTTCGCCAGCCTTTGTCGAATTATTGAAATAGGAGAGATCCCCGTATAATCCCTTATCGGTATTAGAGAGCGGGTCAAATGTATAATCCCGGAATTTTACCTGTGTTATCGTTTTTTTCGCGTCTTTTATCCCATCGAGTATGGCTTTATAAGTCACGGGGGTTTGGGACGCTAAGTATTTAGGGCTGGCTATGTAAGCAAGAGCATCTAGAATTGGTGAATCCTCTATAACAATCCCAAGGTTGTCTAGCTCCCTGAGTATATCGGCGGCTGCCCTCTGCGTAACTGGCATCCCTTCGGCGCTAATCCCAAGCACGGAAGAGCCGGGCTTAGTTACGGCCGATAATTTCAAACTCACCAAATCTTCCAACTGATCTAATTGGTCTTCTACTTTTGATTTACTTGCCTTCCAGCGTATTTCAGCTGTTGAAGTTGTATGCGATACAACCACGTCGCCGGTCTCTTTATTGGTATAGGTATTGTCCCCAGTTTTCACATAGCCACGTTTTGTAAGTTCGGTTTCGCCATTTTTTATAGCTTGTGATTTTGTCCGACCGGTAGATATATGCTTGAATTGCTTATCGCCATCTGGGACGGTGTTAGATAAAGACCCACCTTCCGATTGCTCGTAAGATATTCCCTTCCATATAGCTTTGCCTTTCTGTACATCACTCTGGCCTGGGACCCACCCTTCATACTTCATTAGATGATCGACTTTATCATCCCTGTGTTGGTTCCCTGTTTTAGTGGTGTCTTCCTTCGGGCCGATCTCCTCTACCAGCCACGTCACTGTCTTTCTATCTTTGGCATCTATCTCGATGTACTTCTTCACTTCTGCCTTAACTTTAGCCTTGACATCCTTGGCGCCTTTATTGAGCTCTTCGATAATGGCTGTTGCCTCTGCGGCAGTTAATTTTTTGTTCTTCTTTAGCTCCCGGATATCCTTCTTAGCATCGTTAATATCTTTGAGTGTCGTTTTCCCATAGTCTACAACCTTTTGCTTCTGTTTTTCAGCAATAAGCATCCGCTTCTGAGCCAACATAGCTTCTGATGTGGCGTCCTGCAATGGGATTTTTAAAATCCTTAATGCCTTTGCTAATATTTGGATATTTAAAGAATGGCGGGCTAATTCTTGGGCATCTCTCCATACCGTATCGTACCATTCATTAATTTGAGCGTCTGTCATTTTCCATTTCCCGCCCATTTCATCGCTAACCTTTTTCGCTTCTGCCTTGATGTTCTCAGGGCTATTTAATGCTTCTACTTTAGCGTTATATTTAGCCTTCGCTTTTGCCATGGCCTGGCTAACGACGTCTTTCGCCTCTTTCTTTGTCATGTCCGGGTTAGCATTAAGCATATTTTCCTGCTGCTCCCTTTGAGATAGCTTCTTATTATACTCGTTCTTCGCTTTATATAAACCGGTGCGAATTCTATTGCCGACTTCCCAAACATGCGCTTTATCTTTAAGATTATAGCTACTGCTAAATTCCTGTGCCTTTTTGAGCAGGGGTTTGATGCGCTGCCGTGCCACATTGGCTCCCTTGTCCATCTTTTGCCTGATCTCTTTGGCTATTGGATTAGTTTGGGAACCGATTGCGATTCTTTTCATTTTATTGTATTTATCGCGGATCCCCTGTATGCGCTTGGCTTCATTGTCTAGTGCGGTCTGTCCCCCTGGAGTCAACTTTCCATCTTTATCCTTCGGTAGGTTGCCTTCAAAGCGTTTATAGGCCTCCGATTCATATACAGCTGGGGCGATCCCCTTGGCGTCTGGCTTACCCATATCTATCTTTATTATCCGTCCATCTTTCCTCTTATAGCGGATATTGGGCATCTTGACCCCTGAATTCTTTGCCATCTGGATAATCCCATGAGCTAAAGCTGGTGCGAAGTATAAGGCATCATATGCTCCGACTGGGTTAGCGAAGGATAGATATCCCCCTAACGCTAACCATCCATAGATTGGATTCGTTTGAAGTTCATTGAGTTTATTTTTAAAGGTCTTTTTGCTTTCTTCCGCTTTGGCTACTACCTCTGCGGGGTCTGTCTTTTTTTTTTCCGTACCTGGCCCACCGGCGGTCACGTTGGTCCCAGTTTGTATTTCTTTGTCGACGTTCTTCTTCTTGTTTTTATCATTCAGGACACGGATGTTTTGTGCTGTATTTGAATTTGAACCTGCGCCTCCTGTTTTATTCTTTTTGTAATCGGCGAGGGTGGCGGCATCGCTCTCGGCTTTGTCTTTTTTTATCGCCAGCGCCTGTTCCTCCGCCGTCCACGCCTTCCCAGGTACGAGTTCTTGCCCCTTGTAGGACATTGTTTCTGGGTAGCCAGCAATATTCTTTATGGTATATTTAGCCTGTCCTCGTGCCGGTACGGTTTTCGCGGTTATTTCATAATTATTATTTTTTCCTGTCTTGTCTTTGATTGATACAATATCCCCTACTTCCCATGACTTAGGATCTTTGTACGTAACATTTTTTACGCTTATATATTTAGGTTTGAAGTCGGTTTCTACTGCACCATCGTGGCCGATTACATATCCTACTTGTTTTTTCGCGTTGGGTTTACTCAATACGGATATAGGATTGCCATCTTTGTCCCAGGCCTTGGTGTATGTAGTTTTCTTTTCCTTCGGGATTGTCGCGGCCTTCTCAACCACAGGCTTACCGGGCTTTGTTCCCGCCTTCTTCGCTTCCCTCGGATCTAGCTTTTCCGACTTGTCCGTTTGTTGGGTTTTCTCCGTATTCCCTTTCCTTCGGATAGGAGGGGGTTTATTCGGGATAGTCACCCTCTTTGTAGGCGACTTCTTGCCCTTCTTCTCCGGGTGAGGCGTCTCGTTGACCTGCTCCATATCCACCTTGTCCTGCGTTCCACCTGCCGGTTCCTGGTTAATCACTTTGTCTAGCGGTGTTATATCTTCTACCCTCGCTTGATTCCCCTTCGCCTCGATAATAGGCATCTCTTCCAGTGTCTGCTCTGTCGCATCAGGTTGGGACTCCGGCGTAACAGTAGGCTTCTTAACGGGTTCTGTGGCAGGAGTCCCCGCATCCGCTGGCTGTTCCCCGCTCTTTTTATTAGTCGCCTTTTTTTCGTTCCCCTGCGCCTCTTTCTTGTTCTTGGCTACTATAGTATCCCATGTATCTATCCAATTTTTCTCTGCGACTACCGGTATCATCTCTATGAGTCCTGGCGCGTCGGGATGGTTGGATGTGGATGGAGTCTTCATCATAAAGCTCCTCCAGTTATTTTGGTTCTCTATGGCGTTTTTCCCCACTGTTGCCCCAAACAGTTCGTTCCTTTTCGCAACTGCCTGATGATAATTCATTCCTGGGTGTTGTTTCTGTATAGCCGTGGTAATCTCATTCCCGATGAGGATCTGTCCGACTTGGGCCTCCCATAAAGTGATATCCCCTGTATCTGGTTCGTTCGCTATTATATCGTTCTTTATAAACGCTTCATCTATCGCTTTTGGTGTCCCTCTGTAAGGATTGCCATTCTGGTCTACACCGGTAGTGATTACCCGGTCTATTGTCCTTACTGCTTGTTCGGTATTCCTTATCCTCGCGTCTATCCCCTCTGCAATCCTGGCTACTTGATCGTGGAATTCAGGCTTGGTTACGTCCATATCGGCCGGAGGCTTTACCAGTTTTAGCGTCCGCGTCATGTCCTGATCAGTCGACCTCTCTATTGGTGGCCGAGGACTCGTCTCGGGGGTTGGCGCTTTATTGCTAAAGTATTCTGGTGTTGCTCCACCTCTTTCGGCTGTCCCAGCCATAACCGGTGGTCCCATTGGTAATGGTGGTGGTGCTTGTTCCCCTGGTGTCGCCTGTGGCTCTGGTGGCCCTACCGGCTCTGCCTGCTGGCGTTGCTCATCGATGAGCCTTTTTTGCTCTGCTTCTGCCTGAAATCGGCGGTCTTGTACGTTCAAATCTGCCGGCATTTGAGCCATTAGTTCTTCGATAGTTGGGATGCCTTCTGGTTGCGGAATACCTTGCTTTCCCCCTCGTCCGGCTTTTAAATCTGTAATTAAGGCTTGTAGCTCTGGTGAAATTATGTTCTCATCTGCCACTGATTTTTCGCCTTTGCCGTCGGCATATACTGGCTCTAAATCTTCCGACCCAAACTTTACTCCTGCGCCTGTGCTTTGTTCGGCTTTCTTCCAGCCTGCCTTTATGTTGGCGACATCTTCAATTACAACCGCTGGGATTTCTACAGTCTCCTTCCCTTTCCTTTGGCTTACCACTCCCATTCTTGGGATCTTCGCGCCATCTGAATCCTTAAAGGTACTCTCGGCGGCTTGAAACATAGACTTATAGGCGTCTAAGGCTTTCGGCGTTAGGTTATTGAGATTATTATCTTTCAGATAGTCGTTTACGTTTCTCCCCCTGATCACGTAATCGCCGACTTCATCGAACTTGGCTTCCACATCTACCGCAGGTCTGCCTCTAAGGTCCAAGGAGAACGCTGCCTGCTTCCCCTGCCTACCGTTGAATATCATCTTAGCGCCTGGATATACATCATATAGAGCCACCATGCCAACTGCCTGTGCCCATTTTTTACCAAAGTTAGCCGCGCGCTCTGCATCCCATTTATGTTCTTCTTTTACGGCTTCATCTTTAAATACTTCTCCAGCCCCAGCTTGCACTGTCCCTAATATGGTCGCGCCAGTTGCCGCTTTTTTGACTACTGTCCCAACCGTTGGACTTGTGTTCACCGGTAAGTTCTTATAGTAAGTTTTTCCCCACTTCCCGAGTCTATTAAGGGCGACGGCATTTACCGCTGTCTCTGCGGCTACATTGCTAGGATTTTCAAATGGAAACCTAGATGCTGCATCTCCGTACAGCTGTGCGGAAATACCCGGCATCCCTGTCGCGCTTAACATTGGTAAAGATGAACCAAACGCCCATGCTGCTGCACCGTATGGATTTGTTCCCTCTGCGGTATCGTTCATTACCCCGGGATTGTCTACCCAAGCAGGATTTTTAAGTATTGAATTCGATGGCCCCGCTTTGTCGTAATTAAAGAAAGGGTTCAACGCTTTATATACTACATCTGTCCAGTTCGTGAACATACCGCCGCGGGTATATTGCTCATTCCCCTTATTGATTTGCTGCTGGCGTGGGGATGTGCCCTGATATAAATTATATGTAGGCGGTACAAAGCCTTTAGGGACGGCTAATTCTGGCGCTGGATGTGCCCGTTCATCGAAGCTTCTATCGTCGAACATAAGCCCGACTACGTCTTCGCTTACCGGCGTAATGCTATCGCTATTCCCAGTAAAGTCGACGCTCTTGTTCCATTCGGCTACAATGTCCTTACCTAGCAACTTGTATAGCCATTTCTTAGGGTCTTCCCCTGGCTTCTTTGCTCTTACGATCGCACCTGAGCGGGTCATTGCCGCTACCGGTTCTGTCTCGCGCATATATGTAAATTTACTTGAGTCTTTTGGGTCGCGCACTGGGACGCGGCGATATATGTAGCCAGCATTTGGATTATATGCCGTCGTATTCTGGCCTGTCGCTGGATCTGTTACTATTTTTGGATGTTGTTTATCATAACTAATTGGTACGAATTCGCCAAGGCCTTGAGCTATCATAGCCTTAATCTTCATGCGCTGTGTTCGTAAGTCAAGTCCTTCCCACTTATCCGGCCCAAAATCTTCGGACTTGGTGCCATATTTTACGGCTTGTGCATTTTTAGGATCCGCCACGTATATTTGCTTTTTGGGATTTAATGGATCTGTGCGAGCCACCATCTTATAGTCTGCCGGCTTCTGATAAGCCTGCATAGACGTCTCGTATTCTAGTTGCGCATTATATATCTCGCGCCAGGTATCAATTTGCCTTAACCTATCCTGCTCATCGTACTTATGAACGTTCGTTGGTAATGGTGGTGCCGTAGTAACAGTTTTTACCGGAGCCTTGTAATCAGAATAGAAATCGTTCCCGACCCCTTGGTTCGACTTAAACCCGTCTAGATATTGATTCTTGGGAGAATCTGTCTCTTTTTTTTCTACCCCTCTGTAAAATCGTGTCCCTGTACTATCAGCCATATTAACCTCGGTTAATCTCGTAAAAGTTGTTTACCCATTATATAAAATGCCTTTCTCGCTATAAGTGCTCGGACGCCTTCCTCTAGCACCGCTCTTGCTGTCGCTCTCGGGTAGCCAGTTGTGGGGTCCTTGTCTAGTATTTTCAACTCTGGATTTGCGCCCATCAGGTTTTGGATGATTTCTTCTATCTTAGACTGGATTAGAACTAATTCAGATTCGGCCAGGCTATCCTTCGCTTTGACGTTCCCCTGTGGATCTTTTTCGGGTTTCCTATCTGCGCCTAACTTTAATTTGCTTTTAAGGTCGTATTTCCCTGTTGCCGGGTCCCAGCCTGCATCGGCTATAGACTTTATAGAACCATCCCCTTCGATCTCTTGTATCTTATTTATCACGTATGGGATTGCGTCCCATATCTGCATGGGTTTCCTCGTGTCTAGTGCCTCGGTTCCGACAGCAAATTTCCAGACCATAGGTTTCCGCATTAAGTCCTTACCTTCTTTCCCAGTGAGGTTGATCATGCCTGAGTCAAAGTGTTGCGCTAATTCTTTCGGGCTTGTGAATTGCCTAATGCTAACCGGCCCTTTCTCTACCCCAAATTTATAGGTTTTAGTTTTACCTGGATTCGCGTCATCTGGCCAATCGAAATTCGTATCAGCCGTATGCACTGGGGTGGCTGACGCCTGTGGCGCGAATTGCTGCGATGAGCCTTGTTCCCATTTTTCTGTCCCATATATTGGGTTTGGCATATCTTTAAAATCCTGCACATGTGACTTAGGTGAATACTCAGGTGGGATCATGTAGTTCCCAAACCCGACTTCCGCTCCTGCTGTTGATCTTGGCAATCCCATTTGATTCCTTTGTAGCGGGCCGGCGCCTTTCCCCCCTGATATCGCCTCGTTTGACGCAGTGATTCTTGAATTCATAGCGTCATACATAGCGGATATTTTATCGAAAACCCCGTTATATTTTTCCAGCTGTGGCGCGGCAACAAATTCGTTTAATTTAGCTGTATAATCTGCTTGCCCAACATTGAATGGTCCGACTGGCCCACTATATAACTTATTAATGTGCTGGCCTTGTTTCGCCATTTTCTGGTCTTCGACATACGCCCTGCCTTCAGCTGTGTTGACTGGTGTTCCCCATGTTGCTGGATCGAAATTTAATTTGCTCATATCTATAACATCTGCCATGTCGACTCCTATGGTTTTAGTGGTGGTGGATTAAATAATGCTTGGCTCCAGCCAGTTGGATTCTTTCCCAGAAACGCTGTAGGCGGCGCCGATATCCGGCCCATCGGTGGCGCGGCCGCTATTGGCGCTGGCTGCAATGGTGGCGTACCCGGCACAGACACATTTAGAGTAGGAGCCTGTATCGTAGATGGCGGGGCGACCGTCAATTGTGCCCTCAGTGCGTTTATAAAAGGTTGCATTTTATCCCGCAAATCTTCGAGCTTTTTCCGCTCATCCGCGGGCAATCCCGCTAGCCCTAGAGATCTATCGTAGTCGTCTTTTTGTAACGTCAGTAAAGCCTGCTCGCGTTGCGTATTGAGATTAGCGAGTGTCGTATGCACTTGGGCGGCAGATGCCCTCTCGGCTTCAACTGGTTCCGGGGTTGGGATAGGATTAAAGTAATTCTGCGTTTGCCCTTGCCCTCTTTCGTTATAGCGATTTGAGTTCAAATCCTGTGCCTGATTCGCGTATATGTAGGCCCAATTCGGGTCTAAATCTTTTGTTTTTGCTGCTTCTAACGCCAGTTTATCATATTCCATTTTCTTCTGGGATTCTTTATCCATGTAGTTCTGGATAGCTCTGATCATCCCGAAGCCATCGCTACTTTGTACTGTTAATGCCGGTGCCTGTACTATCGCCATTATACTTCTCCCCTTAAATATTTATCGAATTCCTGTAGGTTTAGCCTATTTGTAGCATTGTTTATTGTATTTTGTGCCACTGGCGTCACGGGATTAGAAGGCATAAATGTTGAATTCTGCCATGTTTCATTTTGTGCGATAGCCCCAAGCCCTGTGGTCGCATTAACTGCTGCGCCGAAGTCGGTACGTGTCTCATGCGGCACTACGTGTGTCTTGTAATCTGTATTGTACATCTGGTCTGCTATAGCGCCTCCAGCTTGGCGAATACCCGCTCCGGCTTTCCCTGCTTCTATTGATTGTGCCATTGCGGAATTAGCCAGTGAGCCATAATCAATCGCACCCATTATTTTCGCACCGGTTGCACCTACCGCTGATGCTGGTCCGCCTCCGGCTAAGACCTGAGCCATGCCTTGGTTAGCGGCTCTGCCGCCTACTGTGGCGGCCTGCTGTGCCAGCTGCCTGCCAAGTCCTTGGCCTCCTTCTGCTACCTGTCCGGCAGAACGATTGGCTGCGTTTATTTGCGCCATTGCCTCTGGGTTATATCTTTGTTGTGCGTGTGCTAATTGTGCGCTTGCTGCCGCCTCGTCCCCGAATTGGCCGAGTGAGTTTGTGGTCATTGAGCCTATGTTCTTCAGAAGATCTGCTTGTAAGCCTGTCTTCATTTGGTCCCCTTTTGCCCCTGCATCTTGCCACTTCTTGCTAAGTTCGTGAACCAATAGATCGCCCGCTGTATTTGCAACTCCCATGCCTAGTATCCCAGCTCTATCGTAGAGTTTATTCCACGCCGTGTAATCGTTATTAGTTGGCTTCTGTATAATCGGCCATTTGTATCCCTGCATAGCGGGCAATGTGGGTTGAGCTACCCCAGCTCCCATGCTTGGAGTCGTTACTGTCTGTCCAGTTGGCGGCGTCCCCGCCACGGCTTGTGCCGGGGCTGGATACGAAAAAGGAATCTGCCGGTATGGAACGCCATACTGCGATGGTACCCCATACCATGGGACTTGTGCATTTTGCTGTAGTTGCTGCGGCCTATACTGCGCTAAGCTACTTACATATTCTTGCCACGTCATAACGCACCTCTATACACTATATGGAGACCCTGGTCTCCGCATTTTTAAATAATCTGGTTCTGTAGTTTGATTCATCCCTAACTGCGGGATGGATTTTGTCTGTGGCGTAAAACCACTTGATATACTAGTCGATGGCTTACTTAACCCACCGATTGGACGCATTGGCGCGCTTGGTAGCTTGGGCCTGTTATCTATGAATTTACCTGCCAGGTCGAGTGCTGCCGGTATGGCTCCCGCTACAGTTGAGCCGATTCCTCCGGCTGTCGCGCCTAACCCAGCTGTTCCTGTTCCTGTCGTAGATTCAGGTGTCGCCTGTGCCGACGATGGGCCAGAGAAGCTTGTTAGGTTAGGCATTGGCAAAGTAGGTTGGTTCACCCCTGCGCCTGAAGATGCAACGAGTTGCGATTGTTCTGTCGGCTGGGCGACCGTAGATTGTGGAGACGGTAATGGCGGAGGCTCTTGGTTTAGAGTCTGAGGCATTTGTATGTCCTTTTGTCCGCTAGCCACATCGTATGCCTGAGTCGGGGATATCGTGCCTGGCGCTTCGGAACCTTCACGTTCTTTCATAGCCGCTTGCTCGGTTTCATCTCTCGCCACTTTAGCATCGTATTGGTCTTTTACGAATTTCCCTGCTGCCAGGGCTGCCATTATTGCTATATTAATCCAGACACACTCTCCTATCTTTTAAATAGCCCCGCTTGCACGGGGCGGTTTTGCTTAGCATCCCTTTTTGCCTTTTTTCTTGCCCATGATGTCTCCTATGGTGATGGTGGCTTAATAACCTTACTATTGGAAATGAAACCGAGAACCAATTCGATTACTGCCCAAACAGAACCTACGGCTGTAAGGATTGTTTCGATTGCTTCTGGCGCGATATTCACCCCAAAAATTGCTGCTACGACGGCCAATGCCCTAAGGATACCTTTAATGGTATCTAGTGTGCTTTGTGTCATCTTACCCTCTTTAATGTTAATAATGAAATTAATTACGGTAATGACAGATGGAGCTGCCCTAACCACTCTGATAACAAAATCTATGTTCTTTATAATATCTACGAAATTTGCGTATAACTTTTCTATTGCGTTCTGGTCTTCTATCTCTTCATGTGCATAATGGAACTTATCGAAAAAAGGCTTATAGTAGGCCTCTATTGCAATCTTTTGTGCGACCAGCTGATTGATTTGCTTGTCGTCTAAAGGCTTCCCTATGCGGAACTCTGCCACATTAATCGGGGACTTCTCTAGTAATTGCAACTCGTTCATGCCACCAACTCAAAATGATATAAATCATCGAACTGCTTTTCGTTTAAGTCTTTATCTGAATCCCAATCGCCACCCCAACGGAGTTTTATTCCCATTTCGTTAGCCGTTGCCATAACATAGCCTGCGAAATAGTAAAATTCAAATCTGCCTCTTGGCGTATTCTCCGGTGCCGGGTACGGGCAAATATCAACCGCCATACTTGGTAGCTTATTATGATTGCCGAATGGGAATTTCTTTTGAGACGCACCAGATGCGTATGCGGCGTTTTGGTCGCGCTCGTTACGGAAGCCGCAAATAACCGAGTGGTCGTAAGTCAGGATAACCCGATTGCAGACCGCGATTATCTTTTCATGGCAAGAGCTAAGTCGCTCTAAACTGATTTTGCTAAATAACGGCATATCAACTCCTTAACCTTTTTATAAGTTCTTATTGCAATATACCAAAAATTTGCGGTTTTATAAAATTTAACTGCATCTTTCGGCGTATTCGCTAGATTTATATCTTTATCTAGTGCCTTCATGCTGCCCTTTGTGTGTCTCTTCCCCACCTCCTATATGCCAGTCTATCTCCTGGTCATTGTGTTGGATTTTGGCATCCTGAATCTTATCGTTTAATTGTACTTCTTTAATCGCCTGACTATTCGTCTGGAGGTCTTTAGAGTACATCTGCTGGATGAACTTCACGGTACTATTCGTGTCCGTTATCACCGCTATTATCCAAATCGCGGCCCCAATCGCCATCCCCACTATTGTAAGGAATAATCCCCAGTCAATTATTATCTTCCTCTTGCTATCCTCGCCGTAAACGCGTTGCACCATAATTCTCTCCGTTAATTTTAAAGTTTCACAAAGCATATAACCCCCTTAACTATTGAGGCTAATTATTCCCGCATACCATCATTAACATCATCGGGTTTCCGTCAACTACTGCTGGGCTTGTACCGCTTACTTGGTACGCCACAATAGGCATTCCGAATGATGTTGTGTTTAAGTTGTAGGTATCAAAGGAATTGCCTAGATGTCCTTCAACAATCTGACCAAAACTTGTTATCTCTAACTTATCGATGTCTGTATAGGATAAAGCCATTAGTTTTCTGCTATTATTATTGGAGGTTCTATGATATTATTCATCATAATAATATAATCATCTACTACAGAGTCTAGAGTTTCCACAGCTTGTTCCTCATTAAACTGAAAGAATGCTGCTGATGTATCATCAATAGTTATAGTATAACGATAAACACATCCATCATCAATGAACATGCTAAATATTCTTCCGTTTGCTGTAATGCCTTCTGTCATAATATCGTTTAATTTTTATGTTGCTTGTGAATATAATGGAATCACTCCACCAACTGCTGCTGGATGTGCTATGTATGCACTGTAAGTATGTATTGCACTTGTGTTGATATAATATGCTATCATGTAGAGTGGTAAAACACCTGATACTGTTGGTGTAAATGTTAGAGTTATCTCTTCTCCCCATGATGCTGTTGTGCTTGTAGATGTTGCAATCTGATCAGTAGTCATTCCACCATAAAGTGCTGGAACTTTAATTCCACCTATAATATCTGTATTACTTACCTTAACCCTTACCTTAAATGTCACTGCTTTATTTGCTTGACAAGGGAAATCTCCAAGCTTAATATCGAATGGTGTTAAACTTCTAAAGGTATTACTTGCTGGAGATAGTTTCCATGCAAAAGATGCATCTGCTGGTTTCTCTGTAGATTGCTTATAAGCTCTTGCTACTGTTCCTGATGTTATCTGATCATTGTTAGCTGTTCCACCAAGCTGGCTAATCCATGCACCATTGAGATTAGGATATCCTGCTGTTCCATATATGTCTGTTGCGTCTGTTAAAACTGCATAATCTATAAAAATATACCCCCTAGAGCCCAGATATACTGAACGGTTGCCATTATTTGAGCAATAAAGTTCTTTAACTCTCAGGTGTCCAGTGATTAGGCAGATACCACTCTCAGAGTTGTTATAGCAATATACTTTATTCAACATTGCATTTGGTGTTGTTTGAAGCAGATATATTGCCTGATAACCACCAGGGGCAACCTGATTATGGGCATAAATTATACTATTAGTTGTTGATATAATGTGTCCATTTAGTGAAATGTTATAGTTGTTTGTGTCTTTTGTTATTAAATGTCCATCTAATAGAATCGCATACTGGCCCGTTAGGTTTAATCCATAGGTTGAACAACCTATTAGCATCATATCCCCAAGCCTCAGCAGGGTATAACCTGTTGAATTATTCATGCCATAATTGTACTTACAAAGACCAATTCTGTTATAGCTATTCATGTCTTTTTCTGCTGCTATAGCATAACCAAAACCATTATTACAAGTATAGATAGAATATCCTTCTTGAACAAGAGTCTTTGGGTTTATTCCACCTTCCCATTTGATATATGTTCCATTCGCACCTGCTACTGGTGGGGCTTGTACGTTTGTTGTTGCCGAAGTGTTAGTATTTACTACCCATGCTTCTCTTTTATAGAGTGCTGCATTAGTTTTTGTAGCTTCTATTAAACCTCTACCAACTCCAACATTTGAATTTAAAGCTCCTTCTAACTTTAATGCTGTGCCTACTATTGACTTTATGCAATACCACATGTCACTTGTAACATTATCAGCAGAACTGAAACCTACAAGGGAGTCAAGCGTTAAACTTGCTACATCTGTTGTTGCTTTACTTAAAAAGATATTGTCTAAAACTAGCGTCACAGATACTGGTGCTGGTGTTCCAGAATAAATTCCTATTGAACGTATATTAGTGCCAAGATTTGCTGCATTATTAAATACATGAGAGACCCACGTATTAGTACCTCCATTTATTGTGAGCGTGAATGTGTGAACAGCTGTAGTTCCTGCTTCATCTGAACAAAGCTTGACAACGAATCTAGACATATTAGAACCTGTAGAACACATAGCCCATAAATTTAATTGTTGATAACCTGAACAATTTGTATCAACTCCAGTGCTTACTAAGAATGATGCATACTTTGTATTTGTTGCTGGAGTTGCTGGCAATGTTATTGTTTCACTTGCAGAACCTTCCTTCATGTTGGTGGTGTTTGTTCCAACTGATGCACCATTATACGCTGCCCATCCAGTAGTTGTGTTACAAGTGCATAAATCTAAGGTGACTGCTGCTGATAATGTAACATTTAAGCTCTGCTGTGAGACAGATGCTGTTAAAGCTGTATTTGTAGGTGCTGGACTTTTAGCTATTCCATTTATTGGTGCTGTTGTAGCTGAGCCTTTAGCTGCTGTAACATGTGCAAATATTGAAAATGAATCAACTGCATAAACTGATGCTCCTATTGTAGCAATGTCTGCTGAGACTTGAGTGTCGTTTGAGCATAAATAAAGTCCTAAAATTTCTCCTCCTGCTGTGAATGTTCCTGTAGCTTCTGAAATATGAAATGTTCCAGCCCAGTTACCTCCAGCAAATGTTCCAGATGTATTTGTTAAATTCATTAACACAGCTGTAGCATTAGATGTCATTCCTTTTACATAATGAGTATATGCCACAGGCGTTGTTGTTCCACCTGATGTAACTGTTAGCTTATAGTAGCCCTTGCCAGTGTTGGGTGAGGCACCAAGCAATGGGTCTATGCAAAAGTTATGCTGGAATATATTTAAATACGCCATATTTTATCCTAAATTTAACATCGGGTGTCCGTCAACGCCAGACCCGAAAGTATTTTCAAATGTGAATTTATCTGCTTTACCGGATGTTGCAGTTAATGTTGGAGGCGTTGCGCCCTGCCACATAATCGGTGCCCACCATGCTACGGCCAATGCCCCGGTGTAAGCGATTCGCAACTCTCTAACTTGCCCCTGTGTATAACCCGTAATAGCGAATGTTAATGCGCCTGCTGCTGGTGCTGTAATAAAGAATTTGTCATAGGCCGCGAAGTCCATTGTGACTGTTGCCCCACTTGCTGGCGAACCTGAATATACACGGGGGTTGCCTGCTGCGCCACTATAGCCTGAGTAGCCGGATGTACCCGCACCTGAATAGCCAGAGTAGCCAGATACCCCTGCTCCGCTGTAGCCAGAGTAGCCGGATATACCTACGCCACTATAACCAGAGTAGCCAGAAATCCCTGAGCCAGAGTAACCCGATACTCCACTCCCGCTGTATCCGCTGAATCCCGATACACCACTACCCGAGTAGCCACTATATCCCGAATACCCACTGGTGCCAGCACCCGAATACCCGCTGAATCCCGATACACCACTACCCGAGTAGCCACTATATCCCGATAATCCCGCTCCTGAATAGCCAGAATAACCCGATATACCAGATACCCCTGCTCCGCTGTAGCCAGAGTAACCCGATATACCAGAACCGCTATAGCCGGAATATCCGCTTATGCCCGTACCACCTGTCCCTGAATATCCACTATAACCCGATTGGCCCGCTCCAGAATAACCCGAGTAGCCTGATGCACCTGAGCCGGAGTAGCCCGATACGCCTGAACCTGAGAAACCTGAATAGCCCGAAACCCCAGAGCCCGAGTAACCACTGTAGCCTGATGTACCGGATGCACCGACTGCGCCTGCGGATAAAGTCGTTTGGATATAAGAGGCTTGTGTTGTCCCCTCGTAGTAAGTTACTACGTTTACTGTAGCAGGGCCACTTACGCGGGCTGTGTACAATTTAAAAACCAATCTATCGGTAGCCGATAATGCGTAACTGCTCGCATCGCTAAATTGCCATACTATTTCTTCCGTTGCTGTATTCGAGAACGTATCCGAATAACCACTGCGCAGTAGCGTTTCAGTCCCGCCGGATGTTCTTTTGTATAATTCGGCTAGGTATCTTGCCGCGCCACCATTAGTGGCCATTTTCGCGTGCATGTGCCTAAACGCTGTACCGGCTGGCAACACGTCTACACCTGGCTCGCCTACGATAGTCGCAAAAGAACGGATTAAATTATTGCCTGTCCCCGTGTTCGCCTGTACGCCTGACGATTCGGCTGATGCTGATGGCGATGCGCCAGCGACATAATAGCCGCCAATATCAGACCCGCTTGAGTTCCAAAAATAATAAATTTTCCCTGCATTGCCCCCAGCTTGGCCACTATAACCTGAGTAACCGCTTACACCGGAACCAGAATAACCACTGTAGCCTGATATACCAGCGCCTGAGTAGCCACTATAGCCAGAAACTCCCGAACCTGAATACCCCGATATCCCTGCCCCTGAATAACCACTTACTCCTTGGCCGCCTTGTGCCCCACTGTATCCACTGTAGCCTGATATACCAGCGCCTGAGTAGCCACTATAGCCAGAAACTCCCGAACCTGAATACCCCGATATCCCTGACCCTGAATAACCACTTACTCCTTGGCCGCCTTGTACCCCACTGTATCCACTGTAGCCCGATAAACCAAGCCCCGAGTAACCGCTGTATCCCGATATACCCGACCCACTGTATCCCGAGTACCCTGATATCCCCGAACCGGAGTAACCACTTTGCCCAGAATAACCAGAAGTACCAGCGCCAGAATAACCACTAAAACCACTAAGACCTGATCCACTGTATCCACTTACGCCACTCCCACTATAACCAGATAATCCTGAATAACCACTATAACCGCTCCAACCTGATCCCCCGCTATATCCTGAATAGCCGCTCCAACCGGAATAGCCACTATAGCCCGACCATCCCGATACGCCGGAACCACTATAGCCACTGCGTCCGGAATACCCACTGTATCCGCTATAACCGCTGTAGCCACTTTTGCCTGACCAACCCGAATAACCGGATGCCGAAAATGCGCCAGCTAGTCCGGAAAATCCACTGTAACCAGATAGTCCTAATCCCGAATATCCGCTCCATCCTGAATCACCAGAACCGGAATAACCGGAATAACCGGATATACCAGACCAGCCGTATCCTATCTCTAGGACTACTTCTGGGTAGTCTAGTGCTAAATTCGCGGTTGGATATGAGATATCAAGATTAATACTATCCGGCATAATATATCCTTATGGCGGCGTGCCACCTGTTTGATTACCTGTAATCCTATACACGACAAGAATATCCACTTCCCCTGAGTAGGCTTCCCCACCAGAAGTAATAAATTTCACGTCTGCATAATAGTTTTTTGATTGTTCGGTGTTTTCAAGCCAAGTTTCTGTGGTGGTGTTCGGCACATTTACGAAAGTTTCTGTTCCTGTGCCAGCCCAGCTGCCTTGGTAGACTGCATTAGCATCGGGGTCTTCAAAGTTGTTTTTTACGGTTAGATACAAAAGCCCGCCGACCATCGATTGGTAGACGCCCCCAATAAGCAAATGTACTGGGAATTTTAAGGTGTTTCCACGATTCAACGTTATCTGCATCTAAGCCCCTGTAAATAGAGTATTTACACCATTCAATTCAAAAATACGAAATAAATGGCTTAAATGCAAGTATTATTTATAAGTTAAGACGTTCCTCTAATACCGCGATTATGGCTGAAGGGTCTATATATGCGTTCTCATCGTACCTAGATTGTTCCCATATCCCATTCTGGTTATGGCGCAGATATACCCGTGATTTCAACAGGTTAATGTTTTCTGGATAGCCGAATAAGAGTGGATCGGACTGCGAGAATATCACAATCCCTTGTTTCTTTTTCTTTAATTGATGGTTAAAATGAGGGAAAAAATTATCTACCGATATCCAAATATCGCACTCCCCAACTAATTTTTTTAGCTGGGGATGCGATAAGTTTAGATGGTGTTTATTTACGAACTTTCCTAGTTTTTTTTCGCCCGCTACTCCTACTTGGTGTATCTCTACCTTCCTTTTCATCATTGAACATCCAACCTCTGTCCACAAGTTCTGGGGGTAGTCCTTCGGGTTTTCCAGCCCGTTTCTTAGCTTGCTTGAGTACGGGCTTATGAGTATTGACGCCATAAAACTCCTTATATGCTTCTGTTATATGTTGCTTCCATCCGGTTCTTTCCATCCAGCCGTAAATGCTGTATCTCTCTATATCGCCTAATATTTCAATAGCTGCGCCAATGCTTATTATTTTGATATCCTTTATATCCTCAAATACGCTGGCATGAGCCGCGGCTATCACTAGCTGTGTGTTTGGGTGTGCTTTCTTCAATAACGGAATAACTGGCGTAAAGGAGTGGTGATCTCCCAACCCATTAGCCAATACCACATAATACTTCTCTTTTGGCTTAACCCCGGCTTCTGTTAGTTTCCCCTGGAACACCTTCTCGTCCCACGTCCACATAGTCGGGTCCTTGTGAACTCTTATCCCGCCTTCGGGATTTCTGAAGTGATAAGTTGTTGTCCCAGTATCGACTAATAGTTTATAACCGGCTTTGTGTATCTGCCATGAGAATAATGTCTCTTCTCTGTGGGCTACTGGCGATAACGACATTTCATAGTGAGCGACTCCAGTCCTGTAAATAAACGAGCTGTGGAGATGTTCTGTCTCGACTAAGCGAGGTTTCCGCTTGCTCCATTGCACGTTCGGCATATCGCAATCCTGGATTTTAAGACCGTAATACTTCTCCAGATTCTTATCGGCGCAATCTATGCCGTCGTTCATCATGGGTAATTTACATAGATTCCCAACCGCTCCGATTGGCGACTCTGGGGTGTCTTGCTCGCCTATAATCCTCATATACTCCTCGAGTACGTTTGGCTCAGGGATTTCGTCATCGTCTACCCGCCATGCCCACTTGATGCCTTTAGATACACACCATTGGTTCACGTCTTCGTGTCCCCAGTGCTGCCCTTTGCCTTCCGTCATACGGACTTCCCACGGTATCCCCTTCTCTGTTAGCAGATTAAAGAGGTATTGGTATAATACGTATTTATTCGGCAGGTCTTCGTGAGCGCCATCGTCTATTATGATAAAGTGATCCGGCTTTAATGTCTGCATTGCTATGGCGGTTATAGCCATTGGTAATGTCGTGAAATACCGGTCTCGTGTCACCAAGTAAGCGCAGACTTTGTCTTTCGTCGCAATCGTATCTTTTACTAATGGATATGTCCCTATGGTCTTTTCCCACTTCATAAGGATAAGATTAACATCTGCGTCTGGTTCTCCCCAAGGTTCATCTTGTATTCTCCCATCTCCGGATATAAACTGATATTCAAATCCCGGGAAATCGTTTCTCGTTATCCTGTGTATCTTATGGTGCGGGCCCCAAAAGCCCGGTGGCTCTTTGTAAGGCGTGGTAAGTAAGAGTAGTTTGCAGTATTTCTTTAGCTCTTGCGCTATTTCCCTACCAGCATCCAGATGTTCCAATATCTCGAAGGCTATAATGACATCGGCTGTATATTTAGCCAAGTTGCCTTCTTCATAATCTTGTGCTATATCGGTATAATTAAAGGACGCGTGTGGGTAATGCGGGCCATATTCCTTTTCTGCGAACGCTAAAATAGGTCTGCCGTAATCCCAGCCCTTATATTCAGAGATTAGGTCGCCAATAAAGGCTATCCCATAACCCGAGCTGCAACCTAATTCAGCCACAGTTAAACTTGTATCCCCTTGTCCGTATTCTTTTATTGCTTCCGCTGCCCATTTGTATCGTGCTGCTTCGCGTGGTAGAACTGGATCATTATATCCAAAGACTATCCTTTCCCAGTTGTTGGATAAGTCCCATTTCTTTTGTCTTTCTTTCCAGCCGGGGTTATAACGGTCGGCTAGTATTTCTTCATTTCTTTTGTAAATTGCGTCCCAGTCTGGTAATTCCCATACAGTAATTTCGCCTCTATGGTAGAACGGGAAAGGTCCTACCGGCATCCCCTCACTTCTGTCGGGTGTTTGTCCTACTGGCACGCCAACGGTTAGGTAGCCAGCTCTAAATGCTCTAACGCAATAATCAACATCTTCTCCGCTCCCGGGCGAGAATATCTCATCCAGATAGCCAATCTTATCCACGACTCGTCTGTCTATCATGGCGCAGAAGAATACTGCGAATTCCATGCCTGCCGTATCTGAATAATTAATGAGCGGTGCGGTTATACCTGCCTGCGGTTTCGCAAAACCACTCAGGAGTATGTTAATCCATGTATTAGGCTCTTGCTCTAAGATAACGGTATCGTTGTTCAGGAGCAATAGCTTATCGCCTTTGGCCATCTTCATACCAATATTGGTGGCTCTCGTGTAGCCTATGGCATCTTTTTCAACATGGATTTTGAATAATCCTTTGTGTTTCTTATCTAAGCGCCGTAAGTACTATACTGTATTATCGCGGCAGCCATTCGCCACTACGATAATTTCTAAATTAGATAAGTCTGTGTATTTTAATAATGACTCCAGGCACGGCTCCAGGCAGTCCTTTAAGTGGTTATAAGTTGGAATTATAACTGATATCATTTCTCCTCCTAAAAATAATAAGGACAAAATTGCGAAATTCTGCCCTTATTTGCAAATATATTTTCCGTAAAACTAACTAATACGTTGCCTCTACGCCCCAGCCTACCGCTGTCCATTTGCTAGTCGCGTTCGTTAATATCACTAACTTAATCGCCCCGTCCGTTGTATCGGCCGCAAACCCACAATCCCAAGCCGCTGTATCTTCTTGGCTAGCCACAATAGTTGATGCTTTTATTGCCGTTGTGTTCGCCCCGTTGCCTCTAATCGCGGATACAAATAGGTCATACGAATTTAAGTTTGTTCCGCCTGTCGATCCAACTACCACTACTTTCATTGCTAGCCTCGTGTAATCGCCGAGGACTACTCTCTGCCCAGTTTGGTTATGCAAATACACCTCTTGAAACGACACACCCGATGTAAATGACCCATACCATTGGAATTTTACGTCCGCTACCGTATTATCGCCGCCATATGTCGACGAATTTCCTTCGACGTGCCCAAACGCTGTTCGGTGCTCCCCGTACCTTTTCGTCGATGTACTTAATCCTCCTTTTGCTATCGAGAACGGATTGTTCGCGACACTCTTATTGCCCAATGAGACCGAACCGCTCCCTGATGCGTTTGCCAGATAGCCGATTGCGACTGCCTTTGTCCATGCCCTGGAGCTTTGCCCTATAGACACGACCATTCCACTCCCACTACTCGTATAATTAACCCCACTATCGTAGTCGACTCCTAGGACTATCGCGGCATTTGTCCCATAGCTTTGCCCCCCCAATACCAAACTCCCAGACCACGATGTCGCGTTTGTCCCTATTGCGGGGCCACCATGAGCCGTCGCCTGGTATCCGATTCCGACATCTGCTGTCCCCGCCGACGCTTGGTACCCGATCGCCACCGCGCTTGTATATGCCCATGCGTTAGCGCCGATAGCAACTCCGCCTTCAAAGCAATAACCTGAATACCCTATTACTATCCCTGTCGAATATCCGGAATTATAATGCCCTATAAGGGTGAAATCGAACCCTACCCCGCTTTGGTTTGACCCTATTACCGTACTATACGTATCCGCGTAAGTATTATTCCCAATCGCGATTGCACCTTCTCCCACGAAGGCGCCCGCGCCTGAGTACCCAGAATAGTAGATCGTGCTATAAGCGTTATTACCTATTGCGATAGCCCCATATTCTGCGTGCGCATCTTTGCCTAATGCCAACGAACCGGATTTAAACGCATACGCTTTTGACCCTGCGGCGAAACTATCTTCAATCGCATATCCCGACACTCCGATTGCTGCACTCCATATCCTAGCATCCGCTTTTGCCCCATAGGCTATCGAACCCGATTCAGCGTGCGCTCCAGAACCAAATGCCTGCGAGCCAAGCGATACTGCGTAAGCTCTTGAGCCAATTGCGACTGCATCGTTGTAAGCATAACCGGAGTAACCAATCGCAACGGCATCTATGTCGCCACTTGCGCTGCTGCCTATAACGTAAGATCCAGAGCGAGCATCGGCGCGCAAGCCTATTGCGTACCCGCTATAGTAAGCCTTTGAGTATGTGCCTATAGTCATACTTTCATCGCCACCGCTTGCTCCATGCCCGATAGCTGTACTCAGATTAGTCGCTATACCACTATTGCCTATAGATATAGATAGATCGCTTGCCTTCGCGTTTACGCCTACCGCTATTCCCGAGCCGCTACCTGATGCCTTCCAGCCGAGAGCAGTTGAATAGGCGTCGCTGTATGCGTATTGCCCTAGCGTTAGTCCGGTCGGGTATAGAGTATAATAGCCATGTGTATAGTCAGCCCCACGCCAACAGCCTATAACTGAATCGAAGATAAACGATTTTGTCTGTTGTGGTGCTATAATATCCACGCCCACTCCAAGCCCGCTATCGTTTATGGATATTATTTTCGCCGTTCCTGTGTTCCGGATTGTGAATACCTTGCTGGATGGTTGCGCCGGCGCCCCTACCGTATTTGGCAGATTTATAGCCACCGCCACAGCGCTTGTAACATCCGGATTTATATACTGGTACGTTACGTCTGCATAGGTTAGAGATAGCGATGCAGCGGGGTCAGGTATTGTATATGTCCGCATTGTCGCGTATTCGTTTATGCCGCTGTAGCCCGATATACCTGACCAGCCCGATATACCTGACCAACCCGATATCCCTGACCAACCTGATATCCCTGACCAACCTGATATCCCTGACCAACCTGATATACCAGAGCCTGAGAATCCGGAGATGCCTGAACCGCTAAAGCCAGATTTACCCGAACCGGAGAATCCCGAAATTCCAGATACGCCTATTCCTGACCATCCTGACCATCCTGACCATCCTGACCATCCCGACCAGCCGGATGTTCCCGCACCTGACCAGCCACTTATGCCGGATCCCGAATAACCGCTTATACCAGAACCGGAATAACCTGAAATCCCGGATCCCGAATAACCACTTATGCCTGAGCCTGAGTACCCACTTATGCCCGATCCCGAGAAGCCGCTTATCCCGCTCCAACCGCTCTTACCGCTCCAACCACTTATGCCAGAGCCCGAGAAGCCGCTTATCCCGCTCCAGCCTGATGATGCTGCCGCGCCATTGAGCCCGCTAAAGCCTGACACGCCTGAGCCACTATAGCCTGATACGCCGCTGCCTGAGTACCCCGATATCCCAGAGCCTGAATATCCGCTCCAGCCTGACCATCCGGATGTCCCACTCGCTAGCCCGTTTAGACCGCTAAAACCAGACACGCCTGACCAGCCCGATATACCGGAGCCAGAGTAGCCTGACACGCCACTGCCTGAATAGCCGGATATGCCCGAGCCTGAGTAACCTGAAACGCCTGAGCCGGAGTAGCCGGAAATACCTGAGCCTGAGTAACCCGACACACCGCTACCGGAGTAACCACTTACGCCACTCCAGCCCGATAGCCCTAATCCCGAAAAGCCAGAGATGCCTGAACCCGAGTAACCACTCCAACCGCTCCAGCCAGATTTGCCAGAGCCGGAAAAGCCAGATATCCCACTGACGCCCACTCCGCTCCAACCGGAAACACCAGAGCCGCTGTAGCCAGATATGCCTGAGCCCGAATAGCCGCTTATGCCACTCCAACCACTCCAACCCGATGAGGATGCTTGACCATCTTGTCCGCTGAAGCCACTCTGCCCTATGGCTCCCGACCAGCCAGATATGCCAGAACCTGAGTAACCCGATATGCCACTCCAGCCGGATGCGCCATCTATCCCTATTGTCCCATCCTGTCCGCTCCAGCCTGATATCCCGCTACCTGAGTAACCAGATACACCAGAGCCAGAGTAGCCACTCACTCCGCTACCCGAATAACCGGATACGCCACTACCAGAGTAGCCACTTACTCCGCTACCGGAATAACCAGATACACCACTACCAGAGTAACCCGACACCCCTGAACCAGAGTAACCACTCCAGCCGCTCTTGCCACTGTAGCCACTCCAGCCACTTGTTGATGCCCCTGAGTAACCACTTACGCCGGAACCTGAATAGCCGCTCACGCCTGAACCCGAGTAACCAGAAGTCCCACTCCCGCTATATCCAGACTCGCCAGAGTAACCTGATGCTCCTGAAAATGCTACTGTCCCGTCTAGCCCACTATAGCCACTGTAGCCACTATAACCGCTGACATTACTTTCTCCAGAATAACCCGAAAAGCCTGATTGTGGAATAAACGTAAACCAACCTTTATTGCCTGAGCCATCTGACCCATAAAAATGCGGTTCATAAACACCAGATGCCACGAAGCCCGACTGATCGGGGTATGCCATATCATTGTAAAGATGTATTCGCCCATCTGCCGGATCAACCGCAACGGATTCCTTCACCATGGTTGCGGCACAAATATCTGTATAAGCCGTAATATCTGCTTTAAGAGCTGTTGCATCAAGCCCATAGCCTTCAGGAAGCGTGCCTTCCGCCACTAAGAATCTCACGCCCATAGGGAACGTGGGGATTGGAGAGGCCATTCCGCAATATGTCCGGGTGCGGTTAAAATCTAGATATTGTACGGTTTTTTCTACTCGTGTATTCTCGGCTGATCCCCACCGGTCGCCTACCTCACCTTCTACTGTTAGCTGCCATCCTGCTCCGACACCATCTTTACCCGAAGTACCCGAAAATCCCGATGTGCCACTATAGCCTGACTTGCCTTCCGGCCCGGGTTTCCCTGAGTTACCTGAGCGGGCATCTTGGTATAGCGTCGGCATAGTCCCTATGTCTGGCGTCTGCGCGCTCTTTTGCGCTTGCTGCGCTTGGGTTACTTGTTCCAGCCCGAGTTTAAGCCTGCGCATTTCCTCGTTGGCCATTGCTGCGCCAGCGGGTGTCGAATAGTCTTGCACATCCTGTACGGATATGGATGACTGGTGCGGGATGTATTTTGGTATTCTCTTTGCCATTAGCTTAGATATCCGTGTATTGGTCTCCAATGATACGTGAACTCATTCACCTGTGTTCTCTTTGTAGCCTTAATCTCTATACTAAACCTGATTGGTTTACCAAGGAAGTCGTTTTTAGTGAAGTGCGTATTCCCTAGGTCTTCCTCTCGCATTTTAGGGATAATAGATAATATACTTCTATTCGTCCCCAGAGTGGCTATAACAGTTTGCCTATCTATATAATCCGCCGCCGGATCAAAATTGAATCTATTTTGGTCTGCGATTGGTACGTCCAACCATATATTTTCTATGTTATCATCTGCCGTGTCGTGTGGTATAACTATCACCGTTATTTCTATTGGGCCCTTTGAGAACATATTTACAAAGACCTTCCGTATTCTCTTAATGATTGTCTCGTCATCGCCAGAGAAGAACTTACTCTTATTCACTGCCTCAATCGGTACATACCCGGTCTCGGGGAACACATCGTACAGTCCACCCGATGTTGGCAATACACCCCAAGGCGAAGAAGATAATATGCCGGCGAAATCCAATATGGCATCTTCATCTGTGAGTCTCTTTGTTAGCAGAGCTTCCGTAATTGCCAGAGTGGTATGGTCTATCACTAACTCCGGATACTGCACTACGTTGAGAACATCTGTCGTATATGGCGACTCGGTATATACTCCTGCCCATAATCTACCTACTGCCTTGCTACCATTCGTTGCGCTGCCGTACCACGATGGGAACATATCTGCGCTTCTCATTTGCCCTAAAGAGTTTGTATAGTACATTCTCAGGTGCTGGAGCGGTGAAATAGACTCTTTGAGATACTGAGAGGAATAGCCTTCCGTATCTACATCTCTTAGATTTAATATTGTCCCTGGATATGCGAACTTGGTTGAATAACCGATACCCATATTTACCACATAAACGTTCCCCATGAGCGTCCTATCGTAACCATACATATCAACGGTGCCATAGTTTAACTCCCGCCCATCTCTCTGGTTGGTAGCAAATTTGGGTATATTAAGATAGAGCTCGTCGAACGCCGGATTGTATCCGCAGGATGAGTCCCTTAGTTTTTCCAGTCCGGCTTCCTGTATGACGTGCCTTAGCTCTTCGCCAAAGTTCTGATCAACTGCTTTGAATTCGTTGTTGTTATACATTCTCCATCCCTTGAAGGATAGGAAGTACAGCATGTTATTAATGTTTAATAAGGCGTTTGGCGCTATACAGCCATATTCAGATGTCACCTCATCTATCCTCGATAATGGTGGATCCTGTGCTTGTACCGCTAGCCTGTGGATAGAAGTCTCCTTGAACGCTACTATGTTGCCATATTGCGCTTCGAGTCCTGTCCCCTGTTTCCCATCTCCGCTTCTTACTTCCGTGAAGCTGTCTGGCTTAATCCAATCAGGATGATATGGCTCTGACCAGCGGAGTCCGCTTTCGTAGGTTTCCCATTCGATGTCGGTGCATGGCATCTCCTCTTTATCGGGCAAGCCATCGTCAATAAATATACCTTCATCGCCTGGTCTTACTTTGCCTATATAGAAATACTCTGCCGTGGCCGGGTCGTAATTAACCGGGTTCGTACAGCGATACACTCTTAGTTCCTTTACGCTGGCATCATAGGCGTCAGGCAAGAAGATTAAAGCTACTGCTGTCTTCCTACCGCCAGTCGGGTCATATGGTACCGTATAGGACGATGACTCTCCCGCCTCCGACAGTTTGCCGTCGGCGTCTACAAATGCCCAGCGATACCTGAGTATAAACGCATCTACGCCAGTAGGCGCATATCCAACATTCTCGTTATATAGAGTCGCGTTAATCGACAAGCCTGTCACTGTCGGCTGGTATCCGATAGGACTTCTGTCCTTATCTACCGGTGGGTTCCCTAGCCACGGGTACCACGGTTCGCCCCATTTCCTTGGTGCTTCAGGGCGATAACCTTCCTCGAAGTTAAAGTAATAAACTCTTTCATTTAAGGGAAGATTAAAGCGGGATTTAATCGCTCGTCTTAATCCTTCATAGTTATCCGGTCTATCCCCGAAATCTAACTGCAAGTCCTTTATCACATCGAAGTAGTAAAAGCCTTCGTAGGGTTGTCCGAATTCATCGTTAATTTTCGATATTACTTTATCGTTAGCATCTCTGTCTAAATCTATAGTATCTACTATCCCGTAATCGGTTGGCACGTATTCGTTTGAATGTGTGGACCTTGTACGGAATATTAATATTCTCTTTGCCTTCTTGGGTATATCTTTGTTGTCTATCTTAATCCCGACTCTTGGTGCCTGATACAGGAGAGAGCTGGGGAAATATGACGATAACTGTTCCGGGCCTAAGAACCTGGTGCCGGAACCATAGATGTAAATATCCAGATTGGTGTTCCCGACGAAAGTATTATTCTCTTGCGGGAAGGCCACCACGTTCAAATACCCACCATTGTAGTTTGAAAAATATGCTTCCTGTGGGTGTGGTGCGCTGGGAGCAGGTGGCTGGAACATATCAAAGTCTGCCGGCTTGCCGGACATTTCTCTTATTACGCCAGGCCCATCAACATTATCTAAGTCCTGATAACCATCCTTAAAGTCAGCCGCGTCGATCGTCATTGCATTTGTTAGTTTCTGCCAGAATACATTCCCGGATGGATCTCTTTTCCTGCGGTATTCCCTAACCGGGGCGTTACGGCTAGTAATTTTATATTTATCCATCCAGTATATATTCTCGTTGTGCTTCACCAGATTAAGCTCTACGGTACCCACTTTTAATAGTCTCTCTACGACTTCATTAGGGATATCAGGGGTAATGCGATAAAGGTCATCTGCTGAATTCTTTGTCTTTATCCCGCGGAACATAGTATGCGGGCGAGATTTATATTCTGTATCTATCGCGATTGGTGCATTGTGATAATCTAATTGTGGGTTAAGCCCGGCTAGATATAAATCCCCATAGTGCCTATCTTTATTCACAAGCAAGAAAGCATGCCAGCCATTGGAATCTACATCTGTGCCCATAAATTGCCAAGGCAAGAAAAAGCCGAATCTGCCTTCAGTAGCTGTTTCTTCATTTAGCCATGTCCATCTGTATCTCCCCTCATCGTCGAATACCGAATTCCACGATCTTGGGTTTGTATCTCTTGCGAATATTGGAATTTTAATCGGCCCGTTGTGATACCAATCCTCGGTATAAACAACCCAGCCCATCGCTGCGATATTTTGGAGGCCATCGGCTCTTGCTACAGTATTTGACCAGCTAGCTCCGCCTTTTCTTAATTTTGCGTATTCCCAGGCAATGCCCTTGGTCTCCACATCTGTCTCACTAAAGAAAGCCGTTGCGGAACACGCCAGATCGCCCATGCGCATCTCGTCTGCCAATATGTCCGTTCTGATTGCGTTTTTATCCCCAATCGTTGGGCCTATCCCGTAGCGGTTAGAGGCTTTTTTGTATAACTTGTATTTTAACCCGAATAGCGATTCCCCATACTGAGTCATTGCCGTGCCATTAGCGTTGTATAAGAGCATCCGGGATAACTGTTTATATGGCGTATATGGACCAATTGATTGAGTGGTTAGCGCATTTTGGTTTAAGCTCTCGCTATCCGGTAGCCCTAAACTTAATGAATTCGCCGGTACGCCATGATATTTCCTCGGTCTGGTATATTCTGCTGTGGCTTGATCCGATACTTCGTCGTCAGTTGTCGCCGACCACATAACATCGGGACATACGATATCGGTACTCGGTGCTGAATATGTGCCATCTCCGAAGTCATAAACAAACTTGTATTTCCATACTCCAAGAGGAGCGTATCTTGCTGCGCCCTTCTTTGGGTATAGTTTTGTTATCCTCGGAGTCCCGGGTATGGTTTTCTGGAAATCTCTGTCGATATCCCTCATTAGATATGGCCATGCGTTCCAGTCAGTTGTTTCCCTTATCTTGCCGGCTGATGGATAGTATTTTATGCGGTAATCTTCCCAGATATAAACGTCTGCGGCGCGCTCTTCTACGAGCGTTCCATCCGGGCGTCTTTTATCTAGTTCTTGTTTGGTATAGTCTATATACTCTTCTTTTTTGAGTTCTACTTTACCGAGAACATCATCAAATTCTACAGCATCGAGGGTATTGGTAAAGCGCCGATACGGCGTGTTATCGTAAGTCATCTTTGCCGTTATTTCTAAATCCTGGGCCTTCCCGTTTAGTGTCCTCTGTGCTGGCCAGCCTTCGTAAGATGTAACCCCAGCCAGCATTGTCTCCGGCGCACCTTCTATGTAATTAGTGATTGGGTTATAAGCTGCATCTTCACCAAGTCTCCAGGTATCCGGATTGCTTATAAAGTAGTCAGACGCATCTACTGTCGGCTTTGTAACCTCTTTCGGGAGAACGTAATTATACAGCCCCATGCCTGTTTCCACGCCTGCTTCTATATCGTTCTCTTGGTTATCCTGCAATCGCAGATCCAGCTTTATTGTATCTATATCGAATTCCTGTAACGCGTTTGGCCTGAGATGTAACTGGTGATCTTCTTTTACACAAGTCTTAGTATCCCTGCGGTTAGCCTCATCTTCGATTACCATGTCGCCATTAACCCTGTCGCTAATCACCATCCTGTTCCGATACTGATTTAAGTCGACATACTGCTTAATCCACGGACAGTCGCTTTTAAGTAGGTTGCTCCCGTACTGGTAGATTATGTCCGGGATAGCTTTGTTAGGCGCGAATAGTCTTGTGGTTGCTTCATTGCTACCCTGCGGTTGGTTGTCCCTGACTGTCCACGATGTCTCCATTGAGTCCCCGAACAAATGGATTTCTTCTGTCGGGTTAGTCAAGTCTGGCGTATTTAAAGATATTAATCTGTCTGTGTATTGCCCTGTCAGTGGTGCCAGTAAGTAACATTCGTTGTTCCGGTAATTAGGATCATAGCTTACGCCACTGAAATTCTCGGTTACTTCCCCACCACGTATAACGTAAACCATTAAGCGGTCTGAATCGATAGCTTCCCACTTCGATTCTAAAACCAATTCACCCATGCCTATTATACCCACATTGTGAAGATATCCGTTATCTTCGTAATAGCTTATAGTGCTTTTAGGCAGCCAATAAAGCCCTATGTTCTGCCCGTTCCTTGACACTAATTTGCCTACTTTTTCCATGCGGAAGTTAAGGATATCCCTCGATTGTCCATCCTCAATAAGCCTTGGGTCTGTGCTGGAATTCAACCCGCCGAATTTTGTTACGTTATTAGCTTGGTACATTTTAACTCCACGGTGCCATTTTGTAATCCGCTACGCCTTCTGACCAATATAGCGGTTTATTCTCTTTCGCCCTTTTTAATTCCGCGTTCCATTCAGATTTATACTCTCTGAAATTAACCGATCCCATCTTCCTGATATAGCGCATTACTGCGTATGTGAGGAAAGCATCCTCGTATGGTGCCATACTTGGCGCTACCCCTGACGTGCGGAACATGGTGTCGAACCGTGTATCTGGGAACCAGCCATTCGGCGCGCCCTGTCCATCTACGGTATTCCATTGTGGACTATTACGGGAGAAGGCTTCTATGTCCGGGATATATCTTAACTTTAAGGTATCGAAGTCCTTGTATGGATATACGTATATCCTTCTCGCCCAAATGGTGAATAGTCTAACGTTCCCTGGCGATGTAGCGCAACAACCTCTAAGGTAATTGAATATTTCGCTATTCTCTACTCTGAGATTAGTCCCTATTGTGTAATCATACGGAGTCTCCAAATATCCGCCAGGCCATTTTTCTACATTACGTGCGTATTGCATATAATCCTGCTGTACGAGCTTTTCTTCATCCGGTGATCTCAACTCAACAACTCGCAGACAATCATCCGGCAGATAGAATAACGAGTCCGAGCTTGGGGTAAGCTCTACGTATCTCTCCATATACTCAGTTTCCCTTTGGAACTGTTGCATAGCTTTGGTGTAATTACGCATAAACTGGCGCTCCGTTACATCCAGTTTCTCTGTGTAACGCCGTATTTCATCCGAATAATCGGCATATAAATCCGCAAACGTAGAAGCCATAATTTACCTCTTATTTCTTTTTCTTTGTTTTCGCTTTTGCCTCAGTCTTGGGATTAACTTCCCCATCTTTGCCCATCATCGGCATCTTGCCTTTCATCATTGGCATGGCTGCTTTGCCCTTCATTGCCGGTAGAGATGGTGGTGCGCCTTTGGGTACAGACACTCCCGCTCCCGATGTTTGCTTTTTCTTCATTTTACTTAGCATTGCTGTCCATGGCTTGGCCATAAAAACCCCCTTGTAGTGACGCTAATGATGGCAAGAGCGTACTACCTTTTTGTTGTTGAATATCATAATTAACTTTCAGCACGTTAAAGAGAATATCGGATTCAACCCTTAACGAATCGAGAGTATATGTCTTTTCTGTGTTTTGTAGTATATACTGTATAGTGTAATTAATAACAAGTTCATCCACATCCGGCGGTAGCGTTACCTCTGTTTCCACTGTCTGAGTCTCATCGTACAACT